>Ga0210059_1004495_pt1 | contig 22518 bp, 7 predicted proteins | sample Ectturendosymbi2_FD_188042 | JGI IMG/M metagenome (GOLD analysis project Ga0210059, IMG submission 188042) | Ecteinascidia turbinata endosymbiont from Florida, USA - Sample 2 (SPAdes) (version 2) | ecosystem: Host-associated > Tunicates > Ascidians > Unclassified | place: Key West, Florida...
TGATGACGATGATGACGATGATGACGATGATGACGATGATGACGATGATGACAATGATGACGATGATGACGATGATGACGATGATGACGATGATGACGAGGATGACGACGATGACGACGATGACGACGATGATGACGATGACGATGACGATGATGATGACAACGATGATGACGATGACGATGATGACGATGATGATGACAATGACGGCGATGACAACGATGACGACGATGACGGCAATGACGGCGATGACGGCGATGACGGCGATGACAACGATGACGACGATGACAACGATGACGACGATGACGGCAATGACGGCGATGACGGCGATGACGGCGATGACGACGATGACGGCGATGACAATGGTGACGACGATGACGACGATGATAACGATGATGATGATGATGATGACGATGATAATGATGACGAATGAAATTTGCTTGTGTTTTGTTCTTCGTTATTTTCTTCTGGTCTGCATGATATATAGTATCGTGGTGCAACATATGCATGCTTTTTTTGTCATCAGTGGATGTGATTGCTTGGAAGTTGTTGCATGTTTTTGTTTTTGTTACCTGAAACATTGTAGAAAATCCGGTATGAGTTGTGTTTCTCTTATTTTTTGCTGCACAGTTTTTTCATCAAATGTTGAAGTGTGTGGTATGATTTTTTGAAATATTTCCTCATGATTTTCTTGATTGATGAAGCTCATTGTGTTTTTCAGAAACCATCAGAGTTGGTCAGTAGCCAGCTGCTAAAATAGCTAGCTACTATAGTTAGCTAACTTTCCAGGTGTGATAGCGGTAGCGCCGCTTTTATTGAAAAGAATATCGGATGCGGAAGTGAGCTATCACCGTTTTATCGCTACCGCTATTCGCTACTTTGGTGTGAGTGGTAGCCGAAGGAAAAAGTTGGCAAGAGCTCTTCCGTCAGCACACGTTAATAGTAACTGTTCTTCTTGTTTTGCGCTGATTTTAGATGATTTGTTCGCATGAGATAGCAGCATTATAAAAGATTTAACTCAAGTTGCTTTTGACCTGATGGATGGGTTCTACGTTAGTTCGGTAAAATCCCAGTGACAAACTTATAGCCTTTGGGGCTTCGAATCATTGGCTTCTGCTACTGGTAAAGTTGCGTATGAGTGAATTGAATGCTTGTAAAAATATGGCACTGGATTCAACATTTCGCTGCATGTGCATCTACGGTTTTTCTTTTGAAGTATATTTCAATATGACAGTTTTTGTAGCTTATCTAGCTTGGTTCGACTTCAATATATTTGGCTGTATGCATAACTTGAAGTAAACTTATGATGCTGTCTTGAAGACAGTGGTGTAACCAAAGGGGAAGGGTAGACATCTGCCCCGGGCGCAGCATTTTGAGGGCATACATTTAGGTTGGAAAGTCACGCAACAATTACGAAATGTTAGCGGATTCTATTGATTACGATTAGCAAAATTTCGAATGGCGATCACTGATCACCAGTTGCAAAATCTGATCAAGATCACCAAGGTTTGCAAAGAGAGCAATTACAAAAATTAGTGACGTTTTAAGGCGTCGTTTGTGTCTCCAGCAACCAGCGTCGGCATATGGTTTGACTCACGGTTGCGTCACAATGCTTTCAGATAACCAGGGTTGCGAACTTTCCCACTTCGTTCTCATTCCATAGTTACTTAACAATGGACGGGAATCCGACATTCACAGTGCATGCAGCTGCGCATACTTTTGGAGCAGCGATAAACTTTAACAGTATGTTGTTACGACAACAGACCTGATGTTTAGAACATTATTTGATCTTTGATGGTATCACAAACTTCATGTTGAAATGGATTTGATGTGGTTCTGAAGGTAATTATGATGATTTTTATTTGAGGGATTTTTAAACAAATCCTGACTACTTTTGCAAACCTGCGATTGCAAATGGTCAATAGCGTTGAGTATATTACTTAGGCTATAATTGTGTACTTTTCAGTTACTCTTAGGAACGCGCAGAGAGCGGGGACATTGCTTCCCCTGTTTTTTCAAAAGGGACGGAGCTAACTTTTCATCGCAGTACCATAGGGAATTTCATGGTTAGCAAGATCTAGTAACTCTAGTTAAAACAAATTTATTGCAGCTATTCACGTGCCCACAACATTTGGAATGGTTTTCTACACTCTCTGTTATTGTTTTTGAGGTCAACATTGTTGCTGAACAGAAACAAAAACATTGGTGAAGGATGTTTTGTTTTTTATAAGTTTGCATTTCCCTCAATACTTTTACTGACCCCTGCCCTACCGCTGCTTCGGCTGCTGCCTGTTTTTTATGCAATTTCAACTATAAACTGAGCATCTCCACAGACATGATTATCGAAATTCAGATCACAAAAGTGCTAGCAAAACTTCTTACAGAGAGTCACTAGCGTAACATATTTTTTGGTTAAAATATGCGACACACTTAAAACATATCAGCTTTTTGACAAAATAATCGATAAATTTTCAGCAGCAACAGCAAGAAAACTTTGTCCTTGGAATTACATAATTGCAAGTAAAGCATCAGATTGCAGTGTTTCTTTTGTTGTATGCTGCCACGAACGGGCTGGTTGGGAGCGCCTAAACTGAGTTTGTCCCCAGGCACGGGAAACCCCAGGAACACCACTGCTTGAAGTATCGTTTGCTTTTTGCAAAGTGCTTTCATGTCTGTTGCTGCAACATGATACTGTAGATAAAAATGCTGTTTGGAGTCTACGTAGTTGTATTTAATTTCGTTCAAACCAGCACAAAATCTTCTTGTAACTTACCTTTGTAATGAACTGTCGTTTTTCTGCTACATCTCACGTTCTTTTTCTTACAGGCGTTACAGCGTTTCTTTCAAATTGCAGTTAATTTGGGAAAACGCTATTGTAAGCGTGGTCGAACGGGTCTTTACTTGAGCTTCGTGCCTCAGACTGTGCTGACTAAACTCAAAACAACTACGTATTTCCCTTTTTTCTAATCTGACGACTTTAATCTCATGAAAAAAACATCGTCTTTGAGAGCCGTGAATGACAATGTTATTACTCACCTTAATAATATCATTTTCTGTTTTCATTACCATTTGCATTTTCTGAAATGCTTGCAACGTTCACAAGGCCAGCAACGTACATTTTGCACCAGTGAAAAAACAAACTTTCGCTCAACAAAAAAAATGCGAAGCAAAGTTGAATAAAAATCGCCAGTTTGTATAAGCGATGTCAATCGTAAGCAACATAATCTATGCGATTGCAGGCATCCACTGTTGCGTTTCAAGGAACAAATCAGTTGTTGCGCTACGTGTTTTGCCCAAATCGAAATGCAAATTTTTTACGGCTTAGCATTTATGCGCATAGAAAGCAAAGCTTCTTTGTATTCCAAGGGTTGCACTGCTTGTAAGCAAACCTACTAAATGGTTGTGGTTATTTTTTGTACCGAAACATCTCGTCATGTTAATTATAGTGTATCAAAACAATACTTTACATCGAGCAGTAAGCCTTTACAATGAACCCAATGTGCAGAACAAATTCACATTCAAATGTTGAAGTTGCCATGCTTTTAACGTTGTGCACCGACTTTCAACTTTTTGCGCACTTTTCTTTGCAATCTTCGCCGATGAAGTTGTACTTTTGATATTTGTCTTGCAAACATTTTCCTGAAATCACTCACCATTGTATTTTGTTTGCTCCCCTCTTTCTTCACTTCAACCCTTTCTGTGCCGCACGCGCCACTTAGTGGCCACTTTCTTCACTTGAAACTTTTCGAAACATCTGCATTGCTTTGTGTTGTGAAAGGTATACTGTCAGACATCGGACGTAATTTGCGATATTACCTAGTACTCCAATGGCAAATCAGTAATTTTCCCTACTCACTAAAATAACTGTCTCCTGTGTGAAACTATTTTCGTTGAAAAACTTTACACTTTCACTAAACGAGGCACCGAAAGCGAATTATTTTTGTTTTCTGCTACTATTTCAACGTTCTGCTATTCAGCAAAATTCAAATAAGGCTACTTTGCCAAACACCAAAAGGTTTTTCTGCTGTAAAACACGAGTTGTACATACAATCAGTGATGTAGTCGAGACCGTAACCTCCGAGACCGAGACCGAGACCTGGCTGAGATTTCGAGACGAGACCGAGACTTTGTCATAAAAGCCGAGACCGAGACCTGGAAGTTCGAGACCGAGACCGAGACTCGAGACCTCACATTTCTATGATGGTAATTAAAACTAACTCCTTGAATAACGAAGTAACAAAATAAAAGGCACATCGCCAAATATCAAGATTATAAAAATCATCCGAAATTTGTGCAAACGGCCAAATACTGCAAACGTTCGTTTTCACTTGAGACCAAGGACCTCGAGACCAAGGACTCGAGACCGAGACCGAAATCGTTCGAGACCGAGACCGAGACGAGACCTGAGACGTTCGAGACCGAGACCAAGACCGAGACTCCAGAAAACTGGTCTCGAGACACGTCTCAAGACCGAGACCAAGTCTCGAGACTCCATCACTGCATACAATCGCTATGTTTATTGCTTCACAATAATTTTTTAGTTTTCAACATCAGTGATAACTGCTGAAAAAGTTCGTACAATTTGTGGACGTTGCCAAATCACAATTACCAGTCACTTGAAGGTTTAGGTTTCCGAGCATGCTACAGCGCGTCCGCTCAATCTCCTACCGCCCCGTTTTGAAAACCAAACGTTCTTGGGGAACTACAGAAAAGTGTTCTCTTTGAAATGGCGGATAGATCACTTCGCGTTAAACTTGTTATCGTGAATTTGCTTGAACATAGTTTAAATCAACAAATCTCACATTTTCGTTCTTTTAACGCTACACGCAAAGGTAACATTGACGAAAGTTTTGGTTTGTCTACGTTTAAACCTGACACAGTGCCACCAAACATCAGATAGTTGGGCTTTTTTATCATTGCAATTTCGCTGAAATTTTGTTTGCCTCCGTGTGTTTAGGTAAAAATTACATGATGCCATTTTTTGCAAGTGGCCATCGCCTGAGCTAAACAAGCAGAGTTGGTGTTGAAAACAATTTTCTTTGATTAACATTTTTACCTGACACAGCCACACAACGTCAAGAGCTTGATTTCTTTTATTATCACAATCTTGCTAAAATATTATTCACTTCCATGTGCTAAGCCGCAAATGACATGATGTCGATTTTTGCATGTGATCGTTGTCCGAATGTAACACCAAGCTTTGGATGCTACAACTTCGCATAAGAAAATGAACTGTTTCCTGACCAATTGACTTTGATTTTTCCTCAATTGTTAAATAAATTATTTGTGGTTCTTAGTGTTTTTTGCATATTTCATGCAAAAGTTTTTCATATATTGCGAGAAAGTACGTAGGGCATTGAATGCACTGATAAGGAAACTTAATTTCATAATGGAATAAAAGAAATTTGTGATAGATTTTATATGAATATAGATTTTATATAAAATTTTTTTATAGTACTCTAGAAGCTAAGAAAGAAGGGCTCAAGGTTGAGTGAAAGGTTTCGAAGCTTTAGTCAGCAATATCTTTAAGGGCTTCTGATGTCTTTAAAATGAACCACTGCATAAACTACCACTAGCGATGAAACACGTTGAATGGGTTTTTGATAGTTTTCCTACACGCAGTTAGAGGTGCTGATTTGGGACAGAAACAGTGTATGATGACTATGGTGACGATAATGACGTAGCATGGGGTGCACGAGGGTTTGGAGGGTGTTGGTTCGAAGTTTGCGGGTGTAGGGACGAATCAGGTAAGATTTTTCAATTCCTGGTGGGGGAGGGCTGGAGCATGCAAATAATTTCAATCCGTGCAGGACTCTGATGTAAAGCTAATGGTTGGTGCAAGCGGGAATGGTTGTTGCAGCTTGCTTTGAAAACGAATATGTTAATGAAAGAATTTCCCTTGGAAACGACTTGTAATAGTGCCTTGCTTTGAAAAGTGATTTTCTCATAAAACAGCAATACTTCGTGTTAGGGTCTGTATTCAACATAACATACCACTTTTGTGCAGTAATGTGGCACAGTTATATGTGTCGAGTCACGAATCAGGTTGTGTCACAAGCCCTTCAAAGTTAGAGTCGCGTCAGGGTCATCCAAGATTTTTTCATGACTTGGTCAAGTTTAGTCACAAGAACTGTCGCGCGTCACTTCGAGTCATTGGTTTGCAAGCTCGAGTCAATGTCAACTCAAATGGAATTAAATATTTTCCTTATGTTTTTTAACTGCAAAATGGTGCCCAACGAGCTCCAATATAAAAAATGGTGCCAATGGTGTTTCAGAAGTTTTGTTACCAGGTTACTTTACACAGTCTCTGAGCAACATCAGTGCGCGCATGTGATCTTTTCAAGCCACTTTCCTTGAGCACAGTCAAAACTTTGATTTCAAACTCGGTATTGCTTTCATTATCTCAGATGTTTTCCTTGACTTTCCACATTTTGCTTTCAGCCATACCCATTCAAATCATTAATATCTCAATCAAGAAAAGATAATTTTTCCTCCAGTAACTTAGAACAATTACTTCTTTGAATCCTTTGATTTATTTGTGAAGCTGTTCAACATTACAAGAGACTGTGTTTAGTAGATTCCTAATTTGTTTTGGAAGTGTTTCAAGGTTAGACATATTTGAATCACGTGAACTTAGATTTCCAGCGACACACCAAAGCTATCAAGAGTTTTTTGCCGAAAGGTCTAGGTAGCAACTGCCTTTGGCAACAAATCTATCAAAATCCGATTAGTTTCGTTCATCAAGTCGTCCGTGATCAACAGGGTTCTTTTAGTTCGGGCAAAGTTTTCTCGCTGTTGAAGCCTTTCGATGAATTCCACGTTTGGAATAGAATCAACGTGACACAGACAGTCACCGTAACAACAAACGATTTTTTGCAGCATGAGTAATGCATGCCGACACAAAGTGTTTTATGACAATATGGCTTTTTGTTTTCAAAACAGAAAGACGACTAATTTTACATCTGCTGATTTAAGTGCTGGCTTGCATTATTAAGTAAGGAAGAACAGATAACTACATGCACACATCTTAAGCTCAAGCAGGTTAATGACACGCAAACGTCTCAAAAACCAGCAGGATCGAATGAGGTCACAGTCACGCTAAAGCACCAGTGATGAGCGGAGTCACATTTTTCAGACTCCGACTCTGCTCCTGCATCTGGCTTTAGGACTCCTGCTCCTGATCTGACTCCGCAAATCTTTAAAACATTAATTCCGACTCCTGCTAACACTCCGAAAGTATCCAAGCAACTCATATAAAAAAGATAATGGCTATTTTGCCTCATGAGGCAAAATAAACGCCGTGGTTATTTTGCCTTTGTTCGAGCACAAATGGTTGAAGTGGTCACGTCACAAGCACAGCACAATGCAGACAGACACAACATGTTGAGGTTCAGTTTTATGGCTAAGCCTATAGGTTACTTTACGCAATGTAGACAAAAACACTGAAAGCTTGCCCAAACTTAGTTAGATATTACGGTCAACTATGTAGGTCATGCATTCCACTCTTGTCATGTGTTTTGAACTTGTCATGTGATCACGTCAAACAATTGTGTACAGCAACTGACAAAATAACTTGGCATTGAAACAGTTTTTGCCTCATGAGGCAAAATAGACACTGCTTATCAAATATACATCTTTAAAATATAGGCTCTACTGAAACTTAATTCCTTGCTTACACCCATCTTGAAAAATGCATACTTGAATTAAGTTATAAAGTGTTAACCATAGCAACACTACTTAAGTAGTTCAAGCTGCAATAATTAACAAGATATCTGACAATTATTTGAATTGAAGATTAACTTTCAATTTTTACAAAAGACTAATTTTAAATCTCTAAGATCAAGAGGTGATCACACGTTTACAAATATTGAATTGTACTTAAACCATGTGCTCAGACAAAACTCTGAACTATGACTGTGCCAAACTAAGTTATTAACGTGAATGTGCAAGCCATATCCTACTGTACAAAACAAATGAACAAGATTAACATTACTCATAACTTACAATCCCTTTCGAATTTAACGTACGTAATACAGCTGCAAATTGATAGGTATCTTCAAAGCTGCAATTCAGGGCAAACATCGAACATTGTTCAGGATGGCTCCAAAATGTGAGCAGAAGTAGGCCTATGCAAGTGGTGACTAGACCAGCACATCAAGCGCCGGTTGTCTGGAAACTTGCCCAACCGTAGACCGCCGGCCCACGGTATATTCGTGGATCGGTGCGCGATATACTCGTGTTGTGGCCAGAAAAGATACCCTGAGCTGCTCACAACATGTATAGTTTATCCCGTTTCTCCCAAATTGAAAAATGTGTACTTACGGCGTGACCAACTTGACCGCACTGACGATTTCGATGTTTTCGAACTCCTTGGCCAGCATATACGAAAAGAAAGTACAGACTGGTCATCACCCCATACGAGCCTTGTGCGCTCAGTACCAAGTGCTAATCTATTGCAATTGTGTCGCATCGAAGCGCCATTTAACCGAATCAACCGCGAGGAAGAAGACGGCAACCTGACCAAAACTCAGCTGTAATAACACACCACAGTAACCGATAAACGAACCAATAAATTAAGCCATCATACATAATAACGAGCTGTGCCCGTAACTTGTGTATGTATGTACAATTAACCCGTTTTCGTGTGTTTTGCAGGAAAATAGGCAACATGAATTTTGTAGAAAGCCTGTATTTGTGTTATAAAGGGCTGGCAAGAACACGCAGCATTTTTAGAAATCCCAGTTACCACCAACCTGATCACACCGTGGTTTCTGAACTTTTCAATGCGGAAGTCAATGGAGTGTTGATGAATATCCTGGTCAGGGTGAAAAGCAAAACCTTTTTCTGCGTACAACTAAGAGTAGATGATTATGAAAACGTACGACGATATTACATCGGTGTAAATCGGAGATACGAGAATATATGTGTGTCCAGGGTTTTTTTAAGGTTTCGCTTTGGTGACCGCAAGGAAATTTTAAGAGACCGCTTGGAGGAATTTGAGAGACCGTTCTCCATTGATGTGATCTCGGGTCACTATATTTTGAGAGACCGTTGGAGGAATTTGAGAGACCGTTTTGGTCCCTCAAAACACCTTAAAAAAAACACTGTGTGTGTCATATATTCATGTTGCACCCATGCCCCAGATGCTGGCGGCCTACATATGGCCCGAAGGGCTCCGGGTCAAGGAACTCAACCTGGAAGCTATAAGACAAGCATTACTTCGTGCTGATGACATAAATCTTCGGATGTTAGCATCGCCACGACACATTACGATGCGCTACGAGGATCTCACAGCCGCGGACGATGGGAATCAAGACAAGGCTTCAATAAGCAATGCCAGTGATCTACCTTGGGAATTGAGCCTTTGCGCAACCAATGCGGTCGAATCATTCAACAAAAACAAGCCATCGAACAATGAGAGACGCATTTCGCGGAAAGTATCCTCGCCGTGCAAGAGAAGTAAAAGCGAACAAATACCCGAGGAAGGCAGCGATGACGAAGGGAATGAGAGAGAAAAAGGGAACGCCGTGTGGGCGACCGGAGAGTTCTTGGAACTGAACAAACGAAAAAAGAGTGTCTGTTCGACTTCCAGGAACTGTTCGCCTGAAAGAACAACGCGCATGCAACACAGGCTCGGGCATTACGGTGAAGCTGATGTGCATGGTTTTACGGCTCCGGTCATGTGCCTCATTGAATCGTCATCGTTCGCCACGCCAATATCGCCTCTAGTGATAGAAATAAACTAAGATCGGACGACCGCTCGATCTCATGCTCGCAATATTGTACGATTAACCGCAACGCCAGGTGCATGGGCACAGCTGAGGATGTGCGGAAACAACGCTTGTTTTTACGCTTAATCGTTTCGCCTTTAAATAGCGCTGCATTCGCACTGTTTCGGCATTCATGACTGAATCACTCCTACTAAACGGAGGTCACGGCGATGATACTGCAGCGTTATGTTGTTATAAATCAACTGTAAATTACTGCACTATTGATTGCCAGTATTGATCGATGCTTTCATCTACGAGATTGAATAAACCAATGCTCACAAAATATATTCAAGACTTGACTCCAGTATCTGACCATGGGGTTGAGGTGCTGTTAGTCGAGTAACAATATCTGCGACTGGGTCATGCTCAAACACAGCGGGTCTACGATTGATCGGCTTAAGATTTTTGTAAAACGGGGAAAATTCTCGCCCGTGAAGAACAATTTGCCACGTAATTTGCGGGCAAGGTGACAACAATACTCGAACTTCACTTCTAATGCCAAACGTTGAGCTCCGGGTCACATGTTTTTTCTATAAAGTACGAGCATTTCGTAAAAGTCTCGAACAACCAGAAACATATATTTATAACGTTATTTAACGAACGGTGTGGTCAGGAGAGCATTTCAAAGCAACCGTAGTTTATTTTGCCTGCAGCCATGGTGGTTTTGCCTGCAATCACACACGCGTTTCGCTGAGTGAGGAAATAAGATCGGCCTGCTGTAACCCGAAATAAGATCAAAATATGGTCGGCATATTATCGGCCTAAGATCGACTTGCTGTAACCCGAAATAAGATCGAAATATGATCGGCATTTGATCGGCCTAAGATCGACCTGCTGTAACCCGAAATCAGATCGGCATATGATCGGCCTAAGATGGGCCTGCTGTAACCCGAAATAACGTCGAAATATGATCGGCATATGGTCGTCCTAAGATCGGCCTGCTGTAAACATGTGGCTGTTTGTCTCGTCACATTGCATTTCATTGGGAGCAGTTTCTAATGTAATGTGGATAAACAATAACTCAGAAATTTTCTTACTGACTTAAAACCTATCATGTAGAGGTTTGATGATTTTTGCTTGAGCATAAATAATTTTTTCGGCAGCAAGTAACTGCTTCAGCCGTGTTTTCGTCGCTGCTTCACAAACATTCGCTCTTAGCAGATTTCAAATGACCCGTTAGTGTAAAGCATTTGTGAACACATGCCAATGCAGAGTGCATAAATAGTTAATCCACAACTTTTTCACGGAGTTAGAACATATCTTGTAGAGATTTGACGATTTTTGCTTGAGCATAAATATGTTTTCGGCAGCAACCCAGACGGAAAATTATCTTAGGATCAAACTTGACTTATCCCCGTGTATACCTGGCACCCAATGTTAAATCGAGGGCGAATGGTTTGACTTTTCTTTGATTTTTTTCCGAAAAGGCGCAAAAGTGCACCCTCCGATCTGAGATGATTTTCTAGGTTGAATCAAACATGTCATACAAAGATAAATCTAATAACGTTATAGGTTATTCTCTGCAAACCCAAGGAAAAGCCTAGTAACGTAGGTTATTTTCTGCGTCCCTGATTCTTTATATTCCTGTAAAGCTTGTGTCTATATAAGTTGTGCTGAAACGCCCCACAAAACCAGGTCTTCTCTAATTTCAGGTTTGTCAACAACATATTTTATTTACAAATAAGATTTTGTTTATTACTGAAGATACGAACGAACAGCAACAAAAATAAAAAACAGAATGCAAAAAAGCTGTACATACGCCTAAAACTGCATATGGTTATCATCATCTTACCAGCATTTAACTGTGTTACTTTTCAAAAATTTTAAGTGTGTCAGCAAAAACGGAAATTTGGAACAGTTGTGAATATCAGTTTAACGTAAAAATATGGAAATTATGAAAACTTGAAAATATAAAAAATTTACAATAAACAATAGCAAATCTAGGAATTGTACATAGAGCCATAAAATCAGGGGGAAGGCGCTACAATATTTCACTTCTAGTCAACTACACCGGTAATCCCGAACTTAAAGATACATTATTTTCTCTCATTTTATATTGTTGTAAGCAAATGTGAGGAGTGGAAAGAGGAAGCATTGGTATGGTCGGCCCCGGCGACATTAACATCGCTGCGCAACTGCAGTAGAGCATGCAGGGGGATATTACCTCGCTGGTTCAAAGTGTAAACCTAATTTGTGCCAAAAAAGTCTATTGCTCTAATAGGCCTAAATATTTTTTTCTTTGCGTCAACAGCAGAATCACGAGCAACATTTTTAAAACTTGTTTTCGACAGAGTGAGCAAGTTTGGATGGATGAAACATTAGTTACAATTTTGCGTTTTGAAATTCAAAGTAGTTCTTTCGTTTTTTTATCTCTAAATTTATCACCTCATAATTCGAAATCTTTGGAGAATTCTTACTCAATTACTTGTCGTGTGAGGAGAAAAGTAATGGAAAGGTGTAGGTAACGTTACAAAAAATGGCAAAGCTTTGTTAGCCAAAATACACGAAATATGTGGCGAAGAAATTTGAGTGTCAGTGCAGATGCCCAGTGTTAAAATAAAAAGAATGTAGTGAAACAGGTAAGTGGTAGATAGTAAAAAACTTTGAAAGTTTGTTATTTAATTGGCAAATGATATAAACGACGAAGCACCTTGCCAAAAAAATTGAATGATGGAAAGCAACCTTTCCTGTGGAGTTACCACTTTATTGCGTTGTTTCGGCTGGTGCTGCTGGGGCTGTCCTGCACTCGCCTACATCAACTGTGCTTGTTTTAAAATAAAAAGTAATGATTCGCCTCTTCTCCACTTTCTCAAATAACATAGGCCTACTTGAATACTAGGTAGGACACCAGAACATGGGACCTTCACCAGGGCATCACATCCTGTCCTTACACAGAAAGGTTGGTATTGTTTTGTAACGAACAAAACAATTGAAATTTTTCTGAGTCAAAACAAATTTATTGAAGCATGGCAACGGCAAACACCTCGAATATTCAATTGGCTCACCAACATTTTTCGAGTGAAAATGAGCAGAACCTCTAAACCAGTGGTTTTCAACCTTTTTCATGCGGCGACCCATTTTGCAACCCAATTTAACCTAACGACCCCTTTCAGAAAATTTCCAGTCAAACATATGAGACGCAATTGTGTTTGCACAATACAAAATCACAATGACTATAAAATGACGTACGATATCACTGTGTTGAACCAAGACTCATTTGTTAAATTCATGCACATGGCAGCATCAGTGAGAGAGACTCGTGCCGTACACAAATCATTCCACAGCACAACTCATTGAATACTAGAATAAAAACTCCTTTAGCTGCCGCAATCAGATATCTAATTTACAAACGCATCACATTGTTACATTACAAAATTATTCGTGCGTTGCCAAACGCAACAGTATTCTGTATTGTGGTGGTCACAATCACACTTAAAAAAATTTTGAATGAAAAAGTAGGCGATCATTTTTCCCAGGTGATCCATTATTTTGGCTACGACAAAAAGTAGTTCCATAACAAATATAAAATAGAGAAGTAAATATGAATATTTTTGTTAGAAGCTCTCACGACCCATAGAAAAAAGGCAAACGACCCCCAGGTTGAAAACTACTGTTCTAAACGCTGTCAACACTTTCAATGTCCATGCATTTCTTCATGGAATTTGTAAATAAGGCCACAGGTTTGAAGTTGTAAATTCCTAAGTAGAAAGTGAAAATTAACGTTTGCAGTATTTGGCCGTTTGCACAAATTTCGGATGATTTTTATTATCTTGATATTTGGCAATGTGCCATTTATTTTGTTGCTGCATTATTCAAGGAGTTAGCTTTAAATATCATCATAGAAAGGTGAGGTCTCGAGTCTCGGTCTCGGTCTCGAACTTCCAAGTCTCGGTCTCGGTCTCGGCTTTTATGACAAAGTCTCGGTCTCTGTCTCGTCTCGAAATTTGAGCCAGGTCTCGGTCTCGGAGGTTACGGTCTCGACTATATCACTGCTGCATGCTTTAGAGAAGTTTGACAGCAAAAGCCATAAGTAATAGCTGTTTAGATTATGAAGTGTTGATCAGAGAAAAAACGTGAACCTTACTTTTCAAAATAATCATATAAATGTGAACTATGTCTCCCTCTGCAGTATCGTACAGCGTTGCAGCAGTCGGTTAAAAAAACGATGTTGTCAGCACCTTCCCAGATCTACCAAGGATAAACCGTATTTGAACACGAACGGGCGTGTTTAGATTATCTGCAATATATATCAGTGTCCTGAAACCAACAAAACCCAAATATAAGTCAAAGCAATCCAGCAATATTCGAATATAAATCGGAGAAGATTTCCGTCTGGGAAGTAACTGCTTCAGCCGTGTTTTCGACGCTGCTTCACAAACATTCGTTCTTGGCAAATTTCAAATGACCCGTTCGTGTAAAGCATTTGTGAAGGCATGCCAATGCAGAGTGCATAAATAGTTACTCCACACCTTTTTTTACGGAGTTAGAACATATCATGTAGAGATTTGACTATTTCTGCTTGAGTATAAATATTTTTTTAGGCAGCAAGTAATTGCTTCAGCCGTTTTTTCGACGCTGCTTCACAAACATTCGTTCTTGGCAGATTTCAAATGACCCGTTAGTGTAAAACACTTCTGAATGCACGCCAGCGTGATGTGGATAAAAAATTAGTGTAAGTTGGAACATCATGTAGAGCAGTGGTCCCCAAACTTTTTCCCATGGTGGCACAGTTTCAAGGCTGTAAAAATTTCGCGGCACGCCTGTTGCAGTCCCGTCGCCACGGGGGTTGGGGGGGGGTTGGTGGGGTTATCCCCCCCAAACAAAGTGCCAAGCCCCCCCAAATAGAAATATGAAACACTATAAACCATCGGAGTCTTTGTCAAACTTTCAATACAGTAAGAGAGATTGCGGCGCATGAATTCTATTGTTTGTTGCTTCCTGCCATGGTGCGAAGCTTTACGCACATGCCACTCGGGATTTCCGATCGCAACACTGGAAGAATCACTGATTCCGCAAGGACATGAGACTTTATTTTAGTGCAATAATTTCTGCCACCTCATATGAAGCTAATTGAGCTCTTTCTGACACAGTCATTGCTTTCTGAAATAGTTTCCTTTGCCTTGAATTAGCTTGCAACAATCTTTGAAAATAAACCATCGCTTTAGTTTCAAGGTTAGAGTGATTGGTAATGACGTGTCTTCTCAATTTAGTTGGAACCATTGCTTCATTGGGCAACTTCTGACCGCAAGCACACATCGCGGTCTATGCATCTGTTCATCTCCAGTCCAGTGAAATCCAAATTCTAAATAGTCATCGCAGCACAACCGGTGAAACTTTGCTTTTTTCCAACTGAATTCGATTGTGATCTTGATAGTTGTTTATTTTCCGAAGACTCACTTTTGTCACTATCAAGTTTTCTGAACTCTGCAGCGTACAAGTGTGGGTCCGCAGCAGAGATGGACTGGACTTGGATTGGCCTGGATCCGGACTATAGCAAATTTTGTTGAATGTGGATTAGATCCGGAGTGTAAAGCACTTCAAAATTTAGGATCCGGACAGGATTTGGACTGAGTTAATGGAAAAGAAATGGGACATTTTTGTTGTGAAAAGGCTGCATTTTTCCAATTTTCTGGACTTCATTTCGACTTGAAAAATTTTTGGACTGTGGTTGGACTTGGACAGTTCTAAAAATCAGGACTGGATCCTGATCGCAAAATATGATAGTCCGCTCATCTTTGGCCCGCAGATCGTTGCTCGGAAACACCAAAAATCAATCTTCGCTTTATATTTACTGCCGTGCAGCACTGTCGCTTCGCGGTACGGTAGGGGAGTCCTCGCGACACGATACCGTGCCGCGGCACAGCGTTTGGGAATCACTGATGTAGAGAGTTGACGGTTTTAGCTGCTGCAAATTTTTTTTATTTTCAACAGCAATTAACTGCTGGAGCCACCTGTTCGGCTGCTGCAAAAACAATCGCATTTGGCAATTAGCCCTGCTTCACAAACATTCGCACTTGGCAATGCGCGCTGCTTCACAGATATTCGCACTTGTCAGATTTCAAACCGCAAGTTAGCGTAAAGCATTTGTGAACGCAAGCTACTGCAATGTGCATAAATACATACTCAGAAACGTTTTCACTGACTTAGAACATAATGATGTAGAGATTTGATGATTTTTGCTTTAGGATAAATATATTTTTCCACAGCAAGTAACTGCTTCAGCCGTGTGTTCGGCGCTGCTTCACAGATATTCGCACTTGTCAGATTTCAAACCGCAAGTTAGCGTAAAGCATTTGTGAACGCAAGCTACTGCAATGTGCATAAATACATGCTCAGAAATGTTTTCACTGACTTAGAACATAATGATGTAGAGATTTTACGATTTTTGCTTTAGGATAAATATATTTTTCCCCGGCAAGTAACTGTTTCAGCCGTGTGTTCGGTGCTGCTTCACAAACATTCGCACTTGGCAATTAGCCCTGCTTCGCAAACATTCGCACTTGGTAATGTGCGCTGCTTCACAAACATTCGCACTTGTCAGATTTCAAACGGCCCATTAGCGCTAAGCCTTTGCAAGGCAGGAAGGGCATGGCGAAGAATAACACCCGTTGATTTGCAAAAAAGCAGTAATTCAGTGATCGCGGCTTGTGATCGTTTTGCTGCTTCCCAACAATACATATCAATGGAGATTTAGAGTTCAACACAGGACAATAAAAGTTGCTGCCAACAATTGCTCACATTGCACCCTTGCCGCTCGTCCTTTATCATCGCAACAACGCCAAACACCTGAACGTGCGTGCATAACTTTTTCACAAATCTCAAACCATATTTACGACCAGCTGATAAAAATGTTGGAGTTTTTCCCTCTCGTTTCATGCCCTACAATCTTGACATGCGGCCACTACAAGGTAATCACAACATATTCTGTGATATTCACATTTTTTCTGCAACAACAACAGCAGAAGTGTTACATTTCAGCATCTAAGAGCTGGCAATTGTCGAATGCTCAGGCCACGTGCAAGTAAAATTTTGCGTTGTTTTTTTTGTGCAAAGAAAATTTTGTGTGGCTCTCATGCGAAAATGAAATTTTGCGTGTTTTTTGTAGTACAATGTGTGTAATAATTTTTTTTCGGAGTTCAGTTAGTGCAACGAAAATATCTATGAAGGTTTTACGTATTGAAACGAAATCGAAACTAAACTGAGTTATTTAGCGAAGCACGGCTGAACGCATGTGCGTTTTCGGACGGAGTCGAAAAGCAGAGATGCTGTCTAGGACCAGATGATATAAAAACTGTCATAACTTTTCTTCTCTTCAATATTTTAATTCCAAACTTCTTCTCTACAATATTTTAATTCCAAACAGGATGCTTTGTAACAGCTATAGCAAACGTTTCTGTGATTTTTACATTTTTCCCATTGTTAGAATAGGCGCAATACACTTTCAAAGTAAAAAAACAGGCAATTCACCCTTGTTTTCGAGTGTTTTTTCTCTCCAAAAGAAGTGGAAAAATTTTTTATTTCGATTTTCATAAACTACACAGTATGACTAATGTTTTTGTGCAGACTTTGTGTTTCTATCGCGCAAGGTTTTCCATCCAGAGCCTTTTCAAAGCAACGCCTTGCCCACTAAAGCGCCAGCGCGAAAACCATACCGGCGTTCTAGCATCAGACAGCAGCCACGAATATACCGTGGACCGGCGGTCAATGAGCTAGAAATCTACACAATGCAAATAACTATTCTACTCTACATTACTTCTAACAGGTGAAATCCTATCGCTTTGGGTCAATTCGGCACGCATTGTTACTTCTTTATAGTCTGTTTTGTTGACTATTGTTTTTTGTCTTGTGTCTTGTGCTTTTGTCCACGCCATTAGCCAACATTCTCATGATTACGGCGTGGATTGCTAAATTCTCGAATTGCATTGTCAGTTACCTAAGCTGCTGCATTTTCCATTGGCAGTAATTTCTGAAACCATCACTAGTGGTGAAATGCTCGGTACTCCCTCCCAATGTAACACCTTTGTGATATATGACGACCCTGAGAACACGTCTCAATTAATTCTATTCCGTTTGACAACAAGCATAATTAGAAAATTTTTCGTAGGTCCCTTAAAAATTTTGAATGGCTTCTGATCAGAGTTTGATGTTGACTCCGGCTCCTGCCCTTGCTCGAACCTAAAATATTGACTCCGGCCTAAAATCCAAACTCCGGCACGAGTCCACTCTGGCACCCCGGCTCCATGGTCATCTCTGTAAAGCACGCACTGGCGTGGTTCAGAGGTGGCCATGGATCCGAAGTACCTGAGTCGACTCTGGCAGGATTCTGAGTTTTTCCTTCTCACCTGAATCCGGAGCTGGAGTCAAAAATTTGTGAAAAACTGGACCCGGATCCAGAGTCACTTTTCAATTTCGGCAGTAGCAGGAGTCTGTGTGGTCATTTCTTAAGTAAAAACATGGGTAAATTTAGGCTGGATCGATAGTAGCCGGAGTCTGAACAAGAGTCGGATTCTCAAATTTGAAAAACTTCCGTATCCTGACCTGGATATGGATTGAAATATTATGGAACTGGAGTGGAGTGGGAGTCTGAAAAAGTGTCTCGGGCCACCTCTGGTGTGGTTGCACATATATACACAGGGTTCGTGCTCTAGCAATAATAGCGTGACTCGAGTCGGTGACTCGACTCGAGTCACGATTCTTGGTGACTCGTCTCGGCTCGAGCCACGTTGCTAAACGATGTTGTGAAGACTTGATTCGAATAACTTATTAGCCGAATGACTCGACTCGAGTCAATATCAATAACTCGAGAGTCGAGTGAAAGTCATTTCAAAAAATCTCCAAACTCCATCACTGACAAACCTAGTTAGTTGTCACGCAAAGAAACGAGCTTTTTTGCTTCAGTGATGATTAATATTGACAAAAATTTTCTGTATTCTTTCCACGTGCTAACTGGCTATTGGAGATGGCATGGGCCGCTAAATTGACCTTTAACCGTAGGTTTTCATGGGCCAGTCAACTACCGAAAAGATGTTTGTTTTTTCGTGGGTACCGCTACAGTCCGCTAACGTTTTTGAAGTACTTACGTGATGTTGAAGAAAATTTCTTTTGTAACACCAGTTGTCGTTAGCATCGCCCTCTGGTGGAATAGTGTCGCGCCTTAGAAATTTGTCGGAGCTCTGTGAGGGAGCAACGCATGATGCATTCTGTTTTTTTTTTGTTGTGTGCTGGTTGTGCTGTGGACTGAACGTTATGTGGTGGGGTCAGGGCCGGATTTAGCTGATACGAGGCCCTAGGCTAATTCACTTGTGATGCCCCTTGTCCCACTGTTGCGAGGAAAAAATGAAAGTACTATTCAGTTTAAGCTTCGACGAAAATGATGATATTGACACTCTAAAAGGACGGTCAATAAAAAATTCTAAATCATTACTAGTGTGCTTCACGATCACTGCGCTTGTTGCTGCCTTCGACTCAAAAGCGTTCATGAACACGAAATTGTTGAAGTCGTACTTGGCTGGCGGGAACGAGATCATCAATTTTTGCAGGCAAACCAACGGAAATGTCGCGGTTAGATATTTTACACAACACATGGCCTACGTTTTCATAAGTTGCACCTCTGGTTTTTCTTATCTGTGCTAAAAAAAACAAACACCATGCACATATGTGTGGCCGCATAAAGACCTGAAAGCATAACGTGTGGGCCACGTTGCGACTCGCTTACCACGGATGTAAATATCTCGCACATACGAGCAAAACACGTCAAGTAAAACGCACCCAAATGGTTGCAGCTGCTAGATTCAGGATTCGTGTGTTTGTAGCTTTTTCAGACTGCTAAGAATCGAACGCATGTCGCAACGAGACGGTCGCGCGAAAGGTTGTCAGATTTAAACCAGAACTGTCGCCAGAAAGTCTTTACTACAGGGGGATTTACATTTGCGCAACGGTACTTGACATTCCGAACATTTGATAAAATCACCACTGATTTCAGTGTTTCATATTTCAATTTGGAGGGGCTGAGTTAGCCCAAAAATGCTCCCTGTGGCGGCGGGAATGTTTGAAACTTCGCTTATGCTGTCATTGTTGAAATAGGCCTACGTACAAAATACTACAATCATCGAATCAAAAAAGACTGAACAGAGAACAGTAAAAATTTGAAAAAAGTATTTGTCCTGGCCTTCTTCATAACAAAATCATGGAGGAATTCATTAAATTTTGTTTGCCTAAGTTTTCCACTTTTAACGCTCCGTATGCTATGTGTGGGCAACCTCTCCTGGAACATTGCAACCCTTTAATTCAGTTTCAATTCTTTCAAATCTTTAAAAAGACCTTGGTCCTGAGCAGTTGCTATAGTAACCACCAAGCTAAGAAATAAGGGTCCACGCGGTTGGATAAACAGGAACCACTAATCTAATGTATCAGACCCAAACGCATTTTTGTCATTTTCTTGATATTGCCCTTTTTGTCTCCTTGGGGTAGAGTTCTGTGGTTGCCAGTTGACAAAGTGACTTTTGCTTGCTATTCAAGTTCATTAAGTTCTTTTCTGATTTGCTTAGCATGGGAGAAGTACAAGCTTGCGCAGGTAGGCTACTCAATAGCAATCTGATTTCTGAATGACTTTGTTAAAGCACCACGAAATATATATGTCTTGTAACTTACCTTGGTAATGAAATGTTGCTAATTCTTTTGCATAACTCGTTCTGTTTTAGAGGTGTCACAACGTGTCTCTCACATAGGCAATTAATTTGCGGAAACGATATCTTTGTAAGCAGAGTACCAGTGATCTTATACTTTTTTACTATAACTAAATTGATAAGTATAAGATCAGAGTACCAGTGATCTTATACATTTTTACTATAACTAAATTGATAACAACTACACAATTTCCCTTTTTCCAATCAAACGATTTTAGTCTAAGGAAAAACCATCCTCTTTGAGAACTGTGAATAATAGTATTTTTAACTCCATTCAACAACAGCGTTGTCTGTTTTGATTACCGCTGCTTTTTTCGTAGGTACTTAGAGAAAAGCGGTCACAAGCCCAGTGTTGAGTTCGCGTAGCATCCTCAACATGAAACGTCTTTTGATTCTGGAATAAACATAATAGAAGATTTTAACTACTTCAAAAGCAGATCAAGAAAACGACCTAGAAGCTTATCGATGGTCTCATTGAATAGCAATGATTGGGAAGAATATTGGAACACTAAAGTTTTACCAAACAACGGACTTAATTCCAAACGAGGGAAACTGGAACCATGCAAAGACTAAAAACATTCAGTTTGCAAAGCCATTGTATTGTGTATTTAAACTATTGTGTATTTATGCTCCATACATTAATTGTAAGCCACACCCAGGAAGAGAGTAATCCCAAAATAGTGTAGAAACCATTTATACTAACATCCGACATAAAACAATAAGTATAATTTCCGAGTTGAGCGGACAAAAGTAATATACAATATTCCCACGGACAAAAATACAGTTATTACGAGCCACGGGAAAAAATCCTCGAATTCCGGCGAATAACTAGACGCGAACACCGAGGTCGCGCACGACTCCATTACGGACGCCGACGAAACGCAACGATGCTTCGTATCGTACCGCGTAACGTGATGTTCGATTTTTCGACCAATGAGAATCAAGACGAACTGGACGTTTCAACTGTCATGAAGGGTTTAAATAGCGGGTAGATTTCCAGGTTCAACCAATTGTCCGACCTTTGTCCAAGTGGTAACAAGCCTTCCTCTGGCCACTGCCTGAGTAGCAGCAAGTTAAGCAGTGACAACCAGTAGTGGGCATACCAAGCTGGCTTAGTCCATGTGGGCGTACCAATGGGATAGACTACCGAAAGAGATTTATAGCCTAGTGGCATATTTTAACCCTGATGTTTTGGGATGTTATGGTTCACTCTCTTACTCCACGAAAGAACTGAACTCGTGTTAAAACCCGAAAGGGAAAGGGAAAAGGACACGAAAGGGAAAATTGCGAAAAGCTTCAACATACAAGGACAATGTGGCAAAAACACAGGGAAAAGGAAATTATAGGACAAAGTAGACACCCATTCTTAGACCCAGCCATACAAGGGGAAAAAGAAAGAAGTAATCAACCACTAGCAAGCACACAAGAAAGCGAGGCCGCAAACACAAAGGCAGGTTCCCCGGATCAAGATGGTTTCATAACAGAAATACACACACAAAAAAAGAAAAGACAAAGAGAAGAGGTATCGCCCCATAAGTTCGTAACAAAATGCTGTAGGACTACACTGAACGATAGCAAAAATGCCCAATTATGTCTATGCAATATTACCTTTTATCACTGTAAATGCGGACAATGGATCTCCGAAAACGACATTGACGGAAGTTACCCCTGCACGAACTGCAGTAGAACAATGGTCAAATGCCGGCCACCGTGCCGTCGTGGATATAGCCTAGAACCAGAAGAGGTAATTAAATGCACGGCCTGCAACACATGCTGCGATACAGAAGGGGCGCACTCTGGCCCCGAGTAAATGTGACTAATCTATTGATGTTTGTACTATGATATACCTGTATTTATCGCTCTATTTATGTGAGAATGCCTGTCATTTAATACGTTATCTTCTTTTGCTAAAAACCGTATATTAGTTCTCTTTTCTTTCTTTTATTTGACTACCTCTATAATGGAGCTCACAATAGCGACATACAATGTAAACGGCATCGCAGACCCTATAAAAAGAAAAGCTGTCTTTGAATTTTTGAGCACTGTTCAGGCTAAAATAATTTTAA
>Ga0210059_1004496_pt1 | contig 22518 bp, 11 predicted proteins | sample Ectturendosymbi2_FD_188042 | JGI IMG/M metagenome (GOLD analysis project Ga0210059, IMG submission 188042) | Ecteinascidia turbinata endosymbiont from Florida, USA - Sample 2 (SPAdes) (version 2) | ecosystem: Host-associated > Tunicates > Ascidians > Unclassified | place: Key West, Florida...
GTCGTAATACTGAGTGACAAGTCTTTTGCAGCCTTGCAACATTTTGTTCAGATTATTCAAGTGCTGCGAAATATCCACCATAAAGGCAAGGTTTTGCATCTATTGTGAGATAAAATTCTAACACTGGCTTGCATTTTTTTTCATGAAGTTTTCAATTTCCTCACGTAAATAAAAAAACTTTTTAGCACGGCACCTCGGCTTAGCCACCTTAAACTTTACATAGCAAATTTCAAATAGAGTTGTACCTAGAACTCCGAAGGCTTCGAAATCGACATCGCTGGAGCTCAAGGTATGTTTTTTCCCAGAGTTCTAGTGTTAAACTTTATCAACAGTACTTGAACTTTTGCATGTTCATACCTGTTTGAAAGATCAAACCGGTGTGAACATTCAAGAGGAAATATGCAGAAAACGGGAAATTTTCACGTGAAAAAAAACAGAAAAACAATAAAATATAAGCAATTAAGTTAAGGTTGCAAGTAATTGAAATCTATAGTCACCAGTTATTGAAGTATAACTGGATATACTTCTCAAGTAAACAAAGAAGTTTTTATTTCACAAAATCATCCCGCGGGCCGGATCCAACCACGAAACGGGCCGGATTTGGCCCGCGGGCCGTATGTTTGACACCCCTGCTTTAAGCACTGAGTCAGTTCAAACGAGATCCCCTTCCACTGTGCAGTGTTAAGTTCTTTTTTTGTTGCTGAGCAGTTAGTTACATAAAGTTTGTCTTCTGAAACAAAATGTTTTGTGTGAGTTTACGAAATTTAATCAATAAAGCACTTTGATGGTGAACCGAAATTGTGCTTCATTCAAAGATCTACAAACCAAAGAAAAAAATTTTAAAATATCCAATAAATATTGTTATACTAATTTCTTCAACTAAATTCAAGCTTTGCAATTAGGTCCAACGATTAATTTTCGGAACACACTGTACACCTGACCTTCATCATTGGAATAAACGTTTTGTTTGGGTCTATAAAAGATCATTTGCACAAGTGTTGGCCATTTCCGGGATTTTTGGTTAGATACAACCTTTCGAGATTTTTTAAAACAATGAGAATTTTTACTGCATTTTAAAATCGTCAAAAAAGAATGGAAAATTGCAAACATACCGAGTTGAATAATGTATATCCACCAGTTGAAATAGGTATGTATTATTGCAAGCATAGTTTCTACGCACTTAAAATTAAACTTTGTGCATTTTGTGACTGAAAAGCTGTTGCTGATATAGGCTTCCGCTGACACACTTGTGCCGTCAGTGTTTATCGCTAGAGCACTGAAACAGTCTTTAATTGAAAGTAAAGTGTTTTTTTTGCGTTTTCGTGTGATTTACAGCAAGCAATCGGATTGGAAATAGTATCTACATGATGCAGCCCTCATGCAGCCATGTTTTTGCTTCTTTTGGGTCTATCAAGATTATGAAATACGTGACAGTGTTTTTAATTTATTGGTTATTGTAAACGTAGGTAAGATGGCGTCCAGTTCTCTGGGGTTTGCTCATCCAGTTCTGCCTTGCACTTCTGATCCTTCGCACCCAAGCCGGTTTCGATGCTTTCAACTGGCTCGGAATCCTCGTGCAGAACTTTATGAACTTCGTTGACGCCGGTGTTTCTTTTGTTTTTGGGAAAAGCTTCTGGCAACACTTTTTTGCCTTCAAGGTAACCTTGTGGCTAAATAAACAAAGACTTTGTGTTGGTGGACTGCGCGGCATATAAAGTCACAAGCATTCTTGGCCGAGGCATCTCTCTCTTTAGCCCGCCCTGGAAAGGTGAATAACAAGTGCGTGGAACAATGATGCTGCGAAATAGCGGAATCTAAGCTCGAAGACACAGTGCGGTTTTGGTCTTACACGTAGCACTACAGATCAGCGTTTCACTCTCCAGCACATTTTTGAGACATCTTAGGAGTATGCCAAAGATGTCTACGCGTGTTTTGTCGATCCCGGGAGAAAACTCGACCGGGTCCCTAATCCCGCTCAGAAATGTGTGTCAATTCATTCACAACCGTTCATCGTGGGTGTTGGACTTGACAAGGACGTGAGCTGACACCATTCATCTTCGTAGTTTTGAATTGGAATTGAATTGGATGAAATGAATAGACCAGAGTTTTAAGTCTGGCAGGGCTTTACGAGCCGGGTTTGAGTTTATGTTTGTCAAAATGTTTCGAACCGATTTCAGGCCTACATACAAAATTTTTTAAATAATATTCAGAGTAACAATTTTTTTCGTTCGTTACGTAGATTAGTTGTGCTCACCGCTGTGACTTCGGTGAGTGAAGTGATTGTGATTTTTCTCAGCTAATTCTAGAATTGCATAGACAGCTGCGTTCTTTTGATCTTTGCTCGAATTAGTCTCACACCAGGGAGGATCCAGGCAGTAAGATCAGGGGGTGATTTCAGTAATATTTGTTAGTCAAGAATCAATACGGGTTCAGTAGTATACTTCACAGCACTACTGTGGCAAAACAGTGGAGGGCAAAATGGCCATATATCGCGAATGGTCTTTTCCGAATTGTACACAATCATGGCGAATAACGTTACTTTCATTGGTTTTAGGAGGGGCGATCGCCCCCCCCCCCTGGATCCGCCCTGTCTCACACGCTTTTTTAGGTGACAGCTCTTTAGTCCAGTGACTAGTAGGTAAGGTTCCAAGACCCCAACTAGCCACTGGAGTAGAGAATGGGAAGCTCTACTGATTACTTTTTACCTGACCGCTGGATCAGAAAATTAAATCTTGCATGATATTTTAAGGGTATATAGAGGTTCTGTAAAGTATTTTCGTTGGTCCTTCATCACGCAGATGACACTAGTCTCCTGTGGCAGTCATAATTGAATGGCAATTTTCAGTTGAAGTTCCACGAGAACACTTTCAGTGCATATATTTTTCAAACCAAATCCGATCCAACAGTTTTATTTCAAAAATTGAAATACGAAAACTGACTGCTTTAAAGTCCAAATCTGATTTAAATCCAAACCCTATCGCTGTTATTAAGCTATATATAATCCAACTCAAAGATTCAAGGACAAGAAAATAGCTTGGAAATCAATTCAAGTTAACTTATGGTCCACCTTTGGCTCACAACATGATAATAATTGACACTTCAAAGACTTCAAGGTAATCACTATTAGCAGCAATGCAATAAGCACAGCTGAGCTCAGTAATAGTGTGCAAGATATCAGACCAGAAAGATTTACAGGTTACAACACATGCGACTCATTAGTACTAGGCTATGTATATATAAATAATGATGAACTCTGCTAAATGTTACAAGGTATAGGTGTTGCTGTGCGTATAACAATCATGAGTCACGAAAAAGGACTGGGGATCAATGAAAGTCATATGAAACCCGTAACCTTGATGACGTGATACACAAGAAAGCCGACTTGTATCACTGGTCATAGTCAATGCTCAAGATTTAAACAAGCACGATGCACAACTCCGACCGATGTGAGAAACTCCACTAAACCAAACTTAAAAGATTAAATACAGCAATCTGAAGTCAGGAAACTGAACCGAAAATTGCGAAGAAGTTCAAAACAAAATTATCAAATCTAAATCTGGTAATGCAGAAAATGTAAACTCCAAATCCACCAAAAAATGAAATGCGTCAGAATTTAAAACCAGGTCCAAGTTCATCTCTGACTATAGTCATGTTCATCTCTGACTGATAGCTACCAGTGCACTTCGATTAACACGGGGAATACCCTGATATGATATGCAATGAAGACTCTGGTAAAATCTTTATAGAAGGATTATACGAAATCCGTTGAAAACTTCTGAAAACAAAGTGTGATTCGTTCGGTAATGAATTACTATTGCAGGATTAATAGGGTATGCATTTGCATTAATACATGTTAAGCTGGTGTGCATAAAACAAAAATACGTTTAAATTGAATCGGTGAGTGTACCACAGACCAACAAAGAAATAATTTGCACTGATAGTTGTAATCATGTCGAGCCTCGGTCGTTTACACGGAAAACTCGAGTTCCATAATTGAAACGTCTTCTCTTTCCAATCTGTTGTTAGTTCACTCAATTCTATGGGCGTTTTACTGGTTAATGTTGCTTCGGAGATACCTCTTTTGCGCTTTCGGGTTATTTCTTTGTCTTGCATGCCAGTGTTTTTATAAGTTTTTTAAAACGGTGTCTTGGTGGAGCTTTAGGGTGTCAACACCATTTTCCCTTCTATGTCTGCTACTTTTAACTCATTTTCATAAAAATGAAAGTTTCCGTCCAAATATGCTTAATTATTTCAGTACAACATTCACTTTTGGCAAACAAACTAAAGACAAATTCATAAATCAGTTCGAATATGTGGGTGTGCATACTCATTCATTCACTCATTTTCGTGCCCTCTTTTCCATTGGGGAGATTCGCGGAGGCAGGAGCCCCAGGAGGACTCGAAACACCTCACGATTAACAGCAATTTCAGATAGTTCTGCTGGCTCCACACCATGACGGGACCAAGCAAGGTCAGAGATGTAGTCACTCTACCTGGTCCTTGGACAAACTTTGGGCCGCTTTCCTGTGGGTGTAATTCAGGCAGTAACTTGAAGGACTTAGTTCGCCATTCTTTCCTGGGACATTCTGGACACATAGCCAAACAAACATTGCTGGGATCTCTTTACGAGATACGTTTAATGAAAGAGTAGGTTTTATCCGGTATATGTCCTTTAATTGTGCCTAAAAGTATACTAAAATGTCAAACATTTTAACGAATTTATAAAAAGAAAAGTTTGGTCGACTGATTCGTGTCGACGGATTTTTTTGCCTTGCGTTAGATATGTTTCAATGTACGCCAGCATGGCCGCCAAATCTTATATTTTAAATTACATGTAGACGGCCGCAAATTTCATTATCGAAGGCCGCAGGTTGTGCACCGTTGGTCTATCCAATTCACATAGACCAGGGCGCATCAAAATTTTTGGCGGCCGTGTTGGGAGAGGACCACCTTGCTATTGCACAACAGTTCGAGGGCCAGACATTTTGTGTACTGTGAAGTTTTCGGGATATGTTACATTCTACCAAATCAGCAAGTTTTTCGTAAATATATTTTTCATTATTGGCAAATACGTTTTGCGGCCGGGTGAAATGGCTTTGCAGGTCGGATTTAGCCCCAGGGCCGTAGTGTGGAGAACCCTGATATAGACTATGAAGAGAAGTGGTGACAGCATACACCACTGTCGGAGTCCAACACCAACGCTGAACGGTTGTGAATTAACTCCGTCGACAGAGACACAATCTTCTGAACTAGAATACAGTTAGTTGATGGCCACGAAGAGGCATCCGTCAACACCGTACTCCCACAACACCCCTCAAAGTAATTTACGAGGAACACGGCCATATATATGCTTTCTCCAAGTCAACAAAATATGTGTATAAGTCTTTGGCATGCTCCCAGGATTTCTCGAAAATTTGCTGTATAGTAGAAATTTGATTTGTAGTGCTACGGCCGCGACGAAAACAGTACTGGATATCATCTAGCTTTGGTTCAATTATTTTCGCGGCATCTTGGCATATACTCTTCCTGGCAGGCTTAGCAAAGGGATGCCTCGGTAGTTATTTCCTCCACTCCTGTCTCCATTTTTGTGTGTGGGGACGAATGACGATCAATTTGCTAGTATTTCGCCACCCTTCCAAAACACCATGCCACTTGACACGCACGAGTCAGCCAAACCATCCAGCGTTCCAAGTTCCTGATGGCATTCAGGATGTAATGCAGTATTGTTTGCAAATTAAACAGAGTGATAATCACCAGTTGTAATTCCTTTTGCTTGGGTATATAATTGGTTGACAACGTTGCTAACGCAAACTATATCCAGTTCAACAATGATTTTGCGGGCGTTGGTGTTGAAGATCGAATTCTACTCCAATGCACATTCCAGAGCTTTTATTACAGTGTCTCTGGACAAACTTGGATAAAGTGTTTTCACATCTACCTCCACAATGCAAAACGCGGGGCTTTGCTTTTTAGTTCATAGGCTTTTGCATGGCGGTCTTTCCAGTTGAGCAGATCTGCAGTATGTTGACGGCTATTTTGACAAAACTCGTCTGAGCCGTTTTTGCAAAGGTTTGCTCTGATAGAGTTCAGGTAAATTCAAAAAATCAGTTTGGACCAATCGTACCGGTATGTATTTGATATAAACGTTTAACAAACTCGTCTGGGTTGTGTGCCTCGGGTGAGCATAAACCGGTGTATTGCTTCGAATAAATTTTGTTGATCCACCGTTAACCTTTCGGTGTAGTTGTCGTTCCATTTCGTGCCAGATGTGTGTAGCAACAGTTCATCACTTACTGCACCCATAGTATTCAGTTCAAATAACAAGAATATTATGTTCATTTCTGATCGTGTCAAGGTAAACGTTGAATACATCTACTGGCACATCCGCTTGTTCAAACTGCTGCGGCTTTTTCATCATAGTTTTATAATCTTCGTTATGAAGAATAACAATTTTCTCGTCCTCATCTTCTCAGAAAATCACACATTTCCTCTCTTCTGTAAGCTTGTTCAGTTTCCTTAAACTGTCTCATTGTGCTTTCGGTAAAATGTTCTTGGTTCTGCATGCGTTCAACACCAAAAGTTTCAGGTTCCTTAATTTGGCATAAACCATGCAAAGGTTTGTGGTGCTTTTGCCATTAACCAAATACCTATTAGGTCTGGAGTTTTTCGGGTTATCGCTTTTTTTGGAAACACATAGTTTATATCATTTCTTTCTCCAAACACCCCACACGACAGTGCTTTTCAACCTTTTTGCTGCAGCGGAACCTTCTGCAAACGTTTGCGTTGCTCGTGGACCCTAAGCAATGATGCAAGTGTCTACATTGTCACAGACGCATAGAAGTGTGGTTGCGAATTTTGTCCCAGACAACTTCGGTTTGTTTCGCTGGAACCCCTGGCAGCCACTCACGGAACCCTGTGGTTCCGTGGAACTCCAGTTGAAAAACACTGGCACACGCCATTCTGTTCGTCTGACGTGCTGGTGTGTGTCGAGCAAAACTGTGTTTCTAGCAGTAACTCACGTTGACTTCAAAGGCTGACACACATGAAAACCTCGTGGTGTTGCAGAAAATACTGTAAGACCATGTATCTTGGACGATATTGACACTGTTTCGGGTAAGGGTGCAAACAGGTTGGGCAGTGGAAGCTCTCTCCTTGTCACATAAGGTATATATAAAACGATTACCCAACATTAACAATAAATGTTTTGACTGTGGTCGCATAATATATAAAAGCAGCTAAAGACGTTGTGTTTTACCAAAGATTTTGTTACTGTCGTGTGTTTTTGTTGTTTGTCTGCGGCTGAGTTTTTTATTTTTTTATTTTTGCTTTGTTATTCTTTTTGTTGTTGTAGTCCTTGTAACTGTGAGGTAACAGAACTCTTTTAGTTAAACGTGCTTCTGCCTAGGTTCTTTCTTTGGTCATTTACTTCAGTTCCTTCATATCAATCCTGTATTACTTGGGTGCAATGCAATGGCTGATCTTCAAAATCGCTTGGCTGATGCAAATGTCACTTAGCACTTCCGCCACAGAAACAATGGTGGCTGCAGGTTTGTAGTGCTTGTCGTTCACTTGATATTATTAGAACTAATTTTCGCGCGCAGTGATCAAAAGTATACTTGTCTTATAAAAGGGTTGTTTACAATCAACAGTGATAAGGAAAAGAGTCATTCGTAGACTTTGTACCATATTTTAATGGAGAGCATTTGAGATGCAAGTTTAGAATGCACAGGAGTTATGGACAATGATCCTTAGCTACACTCTTCTGCATTTAGTTGCTCACATCTAACTTTGCAAGTGACAAAATGTGAATGCCATCTTCACAAAATATGCGGTTACAACACATTTTGTTTCATGATTGTGAAATGGTTAAATAAGATTGCCATTAGTTGTTCTAAAATAGGACTGCTATCCACAACAAAAATACACTAGATCTTACTGCGGGCACCTAACACAGTGCACATTCTTGAATCACGTGAACCAGCTGGACAACTTCACATAGTTCAACCGAATCAAACATTTTCTCAATTCGCACTCCAGTTCAAGGGGCGATGAGCAGAACTGCATGTGTGCGCTTCTTTAATTCCGCTGAAACAAATAATGACCATTTATTTAAATTTTATCGTATTTCGTTATTTTCTACTGTAACTTTTAAAAACTTGTTATGATTTTTAAAATCTTCATCACAGTCTTTATGCATAGCATGCAGGTAAGAAAGATGTGTGGAGTTTATCTTTACTTTAGCTGCCAAAGGATTTTGTGGTTCTTGGTATTTTCTTTTTGGGTAAAACAGGTCAAAAACCTGTTTAATTTTTTAAGTTGCTGACCCTTACTCAAGTTCATTAGCTTTGGTCAAGCCAAGTTCTCACTTGCAAACAATCACTCTATCCAAAACATTTCCCAAAACTAGCATAATGGAATGTAATGAACGAGATTCTGTATATGCATGAGATATTTTACATATGAAACGGCATGAATTATTATCTTCCATGTTAGGCTCGCTGCATACGTATAATGCATTGCCTGGCAAAAGCCATCGTTGTCCCTATTGCTGCCGCGGTTACGGTTGCCTTTACCAGCAGTCCTGTTGCTGCTTATAGCTAACGAAAGCAATAATGTTTTACTCAAACATTGTTGGTGATATCGATACTTCGTCTATTTACACTGTTATTGTAAACATGTATCTTTTACTGGTGGCATGCGGATGCGTATTGTATGTCGTGAAACAATGGCCACTTCACAAAATCAAATCGATATTCTACTCTCGTTTTCATTGTTAGTTTGTCAAAGTTTAGTCTGTGCCAAACGTACAAGCTTCCATTTGTTTTAGGTAACATCTTTATCGGACAAACCGAGTCTCCGTTGCTGATCCGTCCTTACATTCACGACCTGACCTTGTCTGAATTGCACGCTGTCATGACAGCTGGTTTTGGAACAATAGCTGGAAGTGTGCTTGGCGCTTACTTGGGTTTCGGGGTGAGTTTAGTAAAATTTGTGGTTCTGAGGTATGCTTATTTGAAGTTCGAGGAGTATAATAAACCAACGAAATCACACGGATGGTGTTGCGATAAAAGATGAACATGGTTTAGATTTAATATTTCAGTTGGAAGTGCCACATGAAGGTAATAAAACCGCCATTCTGCGATAGATGCACGACTTTTAATGCTGAGGCCGCAAAAGAACTTGTATTTGTTTCAAAACAAAGGTACATTTGTAATTTTGCGTTTTTGCTCCTGCTGCTTGCTTGATTTGATGCTATACAATGATTTCCGTTTACTTTTCCTATTTCAGCAAATTTGCAGCAGTCGTTTTTACTTTTAAAACTTGTTAATTTGTCATAAAACCGATGGATGATGCTCAAGGTCATATTGAAACTAGTGAACATCCCAAAACATATTGGCAAATCTAGAATTTTTGATGGTTCAACTGTATCATCGCCATTTATGGGAGCATGATGGACGGGGATGAACTCCCAGGTGGCCCATTTGTCGTCAGGCATGGAACGAGTGATTGTAGATCTAAAAACTTGTAGTCGTGCTTTCCAGTTGCTCCCAGCCAATGTAGGCTGTGCGATAAGCGTGAGCTTGCTCGTCCCTCCTTTGAATTTTTACGTGTTGTTTTCTGACCAGCAAATAACGAGTCTTTTGCAGTCCGTCACGAAACTCTGGTTTGCATCTGAATATTTTTGCCAACGACTGTAAACATGATCCGCGACCAAAGCATGCTGTTTCTCAGATCAACGCCGTGTACGTCATCACAGCTTGCGTCATGGCAGCACCTTGCGCTCTGGCAATATCAAAGTTGGTCTATCCGGAAACGAAGCGATCAAAGTTTGTCACCTACGAAGGCCTTGCTCTTGAAAATACGTAAGAATGAGTTATTGCTCTTCACTCAAGCACCTTTTTTCGCTACATCGCTACAACCCATTCAGAGCTATATTAAAGATTGCAAATGTCGTCGTTTCCATTGCCGTTCTTGGCAAGATAGGCCAAGATGATCATGGTGATGACGAAGTCTGCCTTGGTGCTAGCTGAAACAAATTTCAGTTGCGACGATTCCAGAAACCTGTTAAGTCGACTGATGACTCCAAGGATAAACAGTGTAACATTCGTTCGCTGCAAGATGTAAGAACAAGTAAAATCCATTTCAATCAAAGCATCACCAGCCGCTGTTTGTTCCTTAATCGTGCCCACTCTAAGAAAATATACTGATGATACTTTTATCGAAATAAATTTTACCCAGGTTGACACTTGAAGTAAACGAACGCTAAAAGGTTTTCATAGCGGGGTCTCATATTTCATAAAATGTGATTTAAATCACGTTATTTGATGTAAATGTATTCTGAAACGAGCCTGTCTGCTTCGAGAATCAAAACTGCTAGGATTCTGACATTCAAATAATTGTATCTGCCGAGGGACGCTTAGTGCGTGCATAGAATTTTAAATGGCTCAAATTGCGTAAGGTTCGGCCCTTAATTCACGAAATATTTCGAAACAAACTTACCAGTAGTAAAAATTCAAACTTGGTATTACGAAACGGTCGGCCGCAAACGTAACGAGTTGGTTGTAAAGAACAAAGAGCAAACGTATTTAGAGATGAAATCGTGAACTGGAGAAATGGAAGGGAAACCTACCACAAACAGCACGTTTAAAGCGTTGACAGTAGTTAATGACTTGATTAGAAAATAAAATCTGCTTGATTAGTGCAGTTGATTAACTACGAATTTGATGTAAACTGTGCTCAACTTTACAGAGGTTTTCGTGTTGATTTTAGGTCATTGGATGGATCTCCATTTCTAACAGAATGTCACGACACATAGTTTGGGCAGAAGTTTCTTAATTTGTTCTTTGCTTTCATGTTGTCTTTTCTGTTACCCCCTTGCTGTTGATCCGTTCATACGCATATAAGCGCTTTGACACACCAGTAACTATGTTCTTTTACATTTAGTACACATTAAGGTAGAATTTGAATTGTTTAATGAATAATTTCAAATAAGTTGATATGTTCATTAACAACTGCAGAAAGTCCAACAGTCGTGTTGTTGGCATTTCAAAATTTTGTGCATTACTGCATGACCAAACAGAGCAGAAATTTCCAAAAATATTTCCCTACCGGTATCCTGGGATTTGTAAAATCCTAAGATAGATTTATTTTGAAACAGGTTTTTGAAAAGACTTCAACATTTTTAGAATAGCCGTTAAATCTAAAGAATATTTCTGTGACAGAAATTCTATTAGCAATAACATCCAGGCCGTCACCACCTCTGAACACCAGGTGGGGCAAAGAGTTTTCTGAGAGGGACCCAAATTTTTTGAGCAATGTCCAATAGTTTGAAACTATTTCCATCACATTTTTCCAGGGGGTCGAAAAAGTTTGAAGGGGGCTTCGCCCCCCCCCTGCGCCCCTCCTGGTTACAGGCCTGATAACATCGCTTAACGTTTCAAGACATTTTATGCTTGAAAATATTAAAATACTTAATGTCAGCCAGTCTCAATATCATGATTGAGCTTGTTGCTGTGAAAGGGGGCTGAAACTGTGAGCAGTCCTTCATTCTTCCAGTCACTTTTTGTATTTGGACGTTTTCAAAGATCGAAAGTTACATTTATAAGGGTTTTCGTAAGTTGATTCGTTTTTCGTGATTACAAGCAAACTGCGGAATCAGAATGGACTGAAAACGAAAACCGAGTTTGAAAGCCTAACGTCTGCGTTTTGTGGTGGACCCAGTCACGCACGAGTCGACGGTCAACTCGTCGTTACAGAAAACTTTCACCTTTTTTCAGGGAGCAGCGCAATGTGATCGAGGCGGCATTCGTCGGAGCGTCGCAGGCAATACCCCTGGTTCTCAACATTGGTGGCAATTTAATCGCATTCCTTTCCCTTCTGGCGGCAATCAATGGCTTCCTGGGATGGTTTGGTGGTCTGGTTGACTACCCCAAACTTAGTTTCGAGGTGTGTCCCGACGCACAATCACAAAATCACAGATATGATTTTTATAGTTGATTGTGTGTTAATCAACCAAGACATTTTGGGTATATTGCAACTTATTTAATTGCTTCTTTTGGTTCTATTTAAAGCTAAGCTATAATTTCTCACCTGCGTAGTGTATTTACTGACTTAATGTTTCGCCTGTTGTTCGTTCATCGTTTTATGTCCTATGCATGTTGCCTTGAGCAGTGCCTTATATCAGAGAATCTTTTTGGACCTTGAGGCGCCTCGCCTGCACGCCAAAGCGCTAGGCCAAAGGAGATCTCCAATAGCTTTCGCACCACATGGGATGTTATTATTAGCGCGCCGCATGTAGTAGCCACCGCGCTGCTACAACCTTCACCTTTTGGTTTCTGCTTAAAAACTTGCGAAAAGAATCTGTGTTTGGCCATTTTTCTCATTTTTTCTGTGACCTGCTGAGCAGCATAAGAGGTAAAAGTAGGTAGGCCAGATTGCTCCTACTAAAAACTAGATCACAAACAATGTTGTCTAAAGTGGCGAAACGAAACTTTCGAACAACACATCCGAAAACGTTTTTCAGGTAATTTACCTCCGTGCAGTCTAAACGTTTTTCAGGTAATTTACCTCCGTGCAGTCTAGCAAAGCGCTGCGGACCTTATAGAGTAGCGAGTGCAGAATGCAACCGCAGTACAGTGCAATCAACATGATGCAAGTTCGTAAGCAGAGAGTAAGATTTTACTGACACATCCCGATTTTAAACATATGAGTACCGCTATGAAATTGGGCTGAGTTATACACGAAGAATGTTATTCCATCTATATTTTTGCTGCTGATTTGCTCTTAAAGCCTTTAGCAAATTCTGTGGCAAATAAAGTGGTAAATTTTGAAAATATTCAGCTGGCTTATTGGCACATTGGATTAAACACTCGTAAATGGAGCTGGCAGACTGAACTGGAGCTGGTGAATTGGGTCCCGGTTATATTGTTATATTGAAGACTTGAAAAACGGTATTTGCGGTCCCTCCAGCCTCGTGCTCGACACTACTGGGTGGGTGCAAGGCAGGGTTGCGGAGCCGGAGTCGTACGGAGTCGGAGGTGTTTATGTGGAGTCGAATTCCTAACAACACTAGGAGTCGGATTTTTTGTCCGACTCCGACTCCGGATGTCCAATTGGATCATTTTTTACATCACAGCCCCAAGTTGGGAATTCCTGTTGAAATGGTACAATTTCTTTTGAAACTTTGTTGAATCAGAGATTTCTTGCTGTGTACCGCGATTTCCATTGATTTTAACAGCCAAATTTCATTCCCTTTATGTTAAGGAGTCAGGGTGGGGGGTCGGAGTCGGAAATTTTGGAAAAACGGAGTCGGATATTTTACCTTCGACTCCACAACCCTGGTGCAAGGAAACAATTCACCCGCGGTGCTGCCACTGACTTGCCACCAACGCAGCATCTCTACCATGAGCATCCGAAGGATTTTTTCCAGGTGGGATCAATAGCGGATTTTTGCGGAGGTAGTGTTGCAGGTATCTTCATCGCCTTGAAATACTTAGGCAAGCACAAGAGAAAGATGGCAATTCGGGGCATCAAACTAGCAGAAAAGCAACAAGGAGCAATAGAGCTCACCCGATGAGATCACTCTCCTGATACTAGGTTGCGTATATCATTATATAGGGATAAGTGAATTACGATAATTCGCTTGTGGTGACTGTCACAGTGACTTGTTACTCTTGGGCACCATCTATCAGTGACCATTTATTAACATGTGGCACCACCTTCTGGCCGCCACAGTAGCCATAAAGATTTTTACAGGCGGGGCTAAAAGTTGTGAAATTTAATTTTGTTTTTCGAAATTAAGAACACGACCTTTTTCGCTAAAAATGTAATAAAAAATGTCAAACTTCAAAATCCAAGGGGCTTTGGCTCTCTCATGTTCCTTCCGACGCCCATGATCACCACGAAAGTAACCACATGGCTCCGCGGTGCAAGCAAGCGAACGTCTGTGCCGCTGACCTCTCCCGACACTCCACAGGGAACAACGAAACAGAACAGCTGAACTGACTGTCACGTTTACGGATTTTATTAATTCTCAATGTGTGTTTATTTGCTTGCTTTTTGTTTGATCAGTCGAAACTTCTCAAAATGGAACTACCTGGTTGTTTCTAAATTTTGTTTCTTATCCCAACACCGTTTTCAACGCGGCAGGTTTTCTGCACATTATTTTCAGTGTATTCGTGTTTGTCTGTTTTGCAGGTCATATGCTCCTACGTGTTCATGCCGATCTCGTTTTTAATGGGAGTAGAATGGTCTGAATGCTTGAAGGTAATGTCCAACAGCTGCTGCATAGGATTTAAATATCACTGGTATAGCCGAGCCGAACGAAAACGATGCTGCTCAAGCACACACAAGCAACTCCAGACGAGTTTGCCCGGGAGTTACTTTAGCTGTTCAATCTTCGTAGCGTATATTATTAAAAATGCAGGCATATAGCTTTTTTTATTGTTAGTCCCCAAACTGCCTCATCCCTGGTCATACATCTAGAACAACTGCCGTATTTTCATGGGTAATTAATAAAACACGCTGGTAACTAGTTTTTAAAACAGCTTGTAGAAACCCCCACAGCGTTACATGCCAAAAACATTTCCCGGAACGACGGTGATAGGGTTAGGGGTCTCGAATTGCTGATAGACCCAACTTCTGTCAGCACTCTGGCAAGCGACTCGTCAGAAACGTCCTCGTGGATGTAAATCTCCAAAGTGAAAGTTTACCTGTAAATTATAATACAAAAGTCAAACGAAGAATCCAGTAGGCATGTCAGTTCCATTCCGGCGTATTTCTATGTCTTCATCTGGCAGCCTCCTCGACCAATTTCTTTGCACAAATTTTGCAATATCGTTCTTGTGAGAAATGTGACTGGCACAATATATTTCAACGAAATACCCAGTATCGACAAACCACTTGCCGTTGACCAACGATATTCTTTTAAGCCTATCCCAAGGACAAACATATCTTTTTCCACATCCCACGAAATCCATCTGATGAAAAGTCTTATCGGCACTAGCGGCCTACTGTTTTCAAAAGAACAAGACGCCGAAACGCTTTCAAACTGAGTCATATGTAATCAACCAATTATTACTGACACAGAACCTAGCGCTTTCTCGCAATTCTGACTGTCGCACGACAGTTTTGCTTCTTAGGCAGTCGTCCATGTAGAAATTTCTTCTTACAGTTTCGATAGCAGAATAGCTAGTTGTGAATTCCTGAATTGTCCTCAGCTGTTGGAATTAGCGCAAAATTGTCACAACTCGTTGATGACTTGGCACAAAAGATATGGACAGCCATACAACATATTTCCGGCTTAAGGGACACTATACCATTTGGTCTCCACAAGAACCCAAGAAACCGTTGACCAGAATTCTGGTGAGTAGATTCGGTTTTCAAAGTACATGCTACTGTATGTTTTCCACACGAAGCGAAATAGTACACGGACAAGAACACTGCTTAGGTAACCTTAAACACAAATACCGTTGTTGTCCTTGCCCAAAACGGGCAGATTTTGTGTAATTGCTTATACTGGACTAACTGACAGGTTTGGACTCGTGGGGGGATTTTGTACAACTCAGCAAGTCTTCTCAAGCTCATTTGATAAGAAAAAAGAACGTGTTGGTTTTGGAATTTGTTTATATGACAAAGAAAAAGAGCACTTTCCCAAACGAAGATGTGGGGAGTTCTCTAAACAAATGAACGAAAAAGTTAAATCAGGAACTTCCGCCAGTAGACGTCATTGGTGGTCGGTTTAAAGTTTAAATCGAACCTCACTTCAAGCTTGTGGTTCTGTCTTCAATAAAAGTACATTACGTTGACACATGAAATTCTCTCTATTTTCACTGCAATTTTCAGCCAAACAAATCAACCTTGTCCAAAATGGGCAAAGTTTTTTACGACAATCATGCACATAAGGTCAACTTGCCCAAAATGGGCAAATGCTTTACGACAATTGTTGGGCAATCAGTTTGATCGCGGCACTACTACTGACTTTCATGTCTCACATACGGCCAGTCCCGTCGCCACGGGAGGGCTTTGGTGGGCTACAAGCCCCCCAAACAATGCACCAAGCAGCCCCAAATTGAAATATGAAACGCTATAAATCAGTGGAATTTTGCCAATTTTTACAATGCCAAGCCCCCTGCACAAATGTAAAGCCCCCCTGCTGAAGACTTTCTGGTGACGATTCTGCATACGGCACTCGACAAAGTGCTTGGACACATAGCGCGAGCAAATCATCTTCTACACAATATTAACGCGTAAATGTACTTTACAACAGAATGCAAATTGCATGCAAAGGCCTACCCTGCTTTCTTGTCACACGAATACTAACCCCGGCTGAATTTCACCCGATTTTGAAAAATAAAAAACAATACTTTTTTTCAAAAAAATTTGATTGCAAAAACTACACGGGAAATGTAACTCTTATTCCGTGGTTTGTGCACTAATAAAGTTACTTGGTACTTTAATCTGATGCTGTTATTGATGAAGACAAAAACCACATCTGATCCGGTGATTTGTTCCCGGACAGGAGTGGTGGCCACGTGGCCCCTAAGTAACGAAGAGCAGCAGCACTCACCACGCTTCAGTAGCTGGAGCTGTTTGGCTGGCTTCTTGATTGGTGGGTGTAAGCTCCCGCTCGCTATTTGGAGTTCTAGTGAAAATCACCCAGCGTTATGGATAGTGTGAGTTTCTTACTTCCCTGTTTCCCGGGTGATACTTGTGGCAATAAAAGGCTGTAATTCATTGAAGGCATGTTTCTAAGACCTCGTTACCAGAATGGAGCAGGAGGATTTCTTCAAGTCCAGCACATTTTTATGAGCGATTTTATATGAAAGCTTGATGATTTTAACTGTCAGCAATCTTTACAGAAAACTTGAAAGTGATCAAGGCAGACATGTGCTCCGCATCGTTGGCAGTTGGCACGTGAACCTCGTTTTGTTCTGTTTTGATGGTGGACAGGTTCCACAGCGTTGTCTGGTCTCAAAGTTCATGTCCTCAATAAAATGCTTTGACCTTTCTCTCACCACAAGTGCACAAACAATAAGGAGCATGCCCTTTCTGCCTCCAATTTCTTTCCTCTCACGTAGAAGTCGTACATTCTCCTGCCTGTTTCTCAATGAATATAACGAGTTGAGCAGGAGTCATTCGCACCAAATTAATCAACGTCGTCAGTGTTTGCACTCGTTTGATCTACTACCCTGTGGTTTCGGTCAAAGGTTGCTGGCTTGGCCAGCAAGGGTTAACCCTTTGAAAGGTTAATAGTGCACCTGCATGCACCAACTCCTTTTGCCCAAATTGGTCAAGGTTACCTTAAGAAGGAACTTTTTGTAGGAATTTTGTTACACCACAGGTAACCATGGATGAGTCAATTTGGGCAAATTGTCGTTTCCCATCGATAACTACAAAACTTGTGCAGGTTTCGATAGGACTGCCCGAAACAGAAACTAAAATGCATCTACTGAAAGATCCAGCTTTCTATGTGAACTCTAACTATTTTTAAATTTAAGTTGAAGAACGGTTTGCCCGAATTGGGCAGAGGTTACCTAAGCAGGGCTCATTAAATCAAGCCCAGAGGGCAATTCGTCGCTGAGGGATCGATCATTACACTTGGCCGAGCAATCGAAGATGCACGTCACTTCCTGGTTTCTGTCGATGCACGCGATAATGAAGTTGAAAAACTGAACGCTGTTGCAAGTTCGTTCAACCTTGAGGTCATGACCATCAGATATACAGTGTAACCTTCAAGTACTTCTATAAATTTGAAACTTGGCATTACACTGCAGTCCCTAGGGTACATGTACCCCAGGTTGGGAACCCCTGCTTTATACTGTTTAAGATAGCTCCATCGCTTTAAGATTTCCAAAATCGGGAAACAGAGCGACTGATTGACAAGCCTTTAATAGAAAAAAGGCTAGGAAGCTTGAATCCATTCGAAGAAGGTTGTAGGACTGAAGATGCGTAGTGTTATGTGAAACACATAAAAGCACTAATGTTTCTGTATGCTTTCGAGGAATCAGTCGACTGCCATCTGCTTTCGTCTTTTTGCGATGATTCAAACTTGCACATATCTCTATTCAAGTATGTACTTTCCACGATGGGTGTAAGCAAGGAATCGATCAGCAAATTTTTAATAGGAAATCGATTTCACGTAAAATTACGCATCCTCAGCCCTTACTCAAATAGTTATGTGAAATTGATTTCCTATCAAAAGTTTGCTGGTGGATTCAAATCCTTCACTTGTGTGGAGATTAGTTACTGGAATACAAATGTGTGCAAGTTTGAACCATCGCAAAAAGATGAAAGTAGAGCCCATTCGGCTGATTCCTCGAAAGCTTGCAGCAAACTTAGAGCTTTTAATGGGAGCTAGGTATTAACCATTTTGTTTTCGCGTAGATATACTTTTCACTTACACTTTCTGAAAATAAGAGCGGTAAATTCTCTGATAAAAATGAAATCTTTTCCCGCACTCTATACGTAGCCTTCATATATCACAGATGTAGCTCCAAATCTAGAAACGTCTACCTCGGTGGTTTCCAGCTTGTCTGAGTTAAACGGACTCTAGGGGGCTGTGGAAATGTTTCAAAGTGTCGGTGAATTTCTTGTGTAATGGCATGAATCGCTCTGAAAGTTCAATGTGCTAGAGACAGAACGTTTACAAGATATTTTCTTAGAGCAAAGGCATGTTTTATATACAATCAATATCTTCATCCTGTTCGGCTTCCATAAATTAATTTAAAAATTTCTGAAATATCTCATGCTACTGTGACAAAATGACTTCGTTTTTTTATATATTTTAATAAAATGTTGTGCTTTTGATGTTTCTAAGGTTGAAATGTTTACATAACGCGGGTTGTGACCACAAACCGGTTGATAGCCACCATAGCGTAACTTTTGCTGCATCTTTACATAAAATTATTGACCTCCTTCTTAGTCTTCCTGTGAGATACTATTTTACAGTATTTATTTTTTTCGTATGGAAGTTTGTTGTTGGCGCTTTATAACTACAATGGTCTTGTTGCGCCACGACTGAGTTTTTACAATTTCTGGTTAGTTCGTGTGTTCTGGGTGTGTTCCCTGCAGCTCTTCCGCACACCGTGCGCCTGGTAAGGAGGCTGCAATACCAATTTACAAAATCTTGGTAAGACCAGGCCGAGAGTCGAACTCTTGGCCTAGCAGCACCGAATCGGACGCACTTACCACTTGACCACGGGCTGGCCTATTTTTTTGCAGTAACCATGGATAGAATATTCCGCTGATTTTTCTAGGCTGCTGAATTGATTGGCACCAAGGTCTTTCTCAACGAGTTCATCGCGTATGAAAAACTCGCCGCGCTGATTACGAAACGTGACAATGGCACCATACCGCAAATCATCAATGGCGAGGTGCAGTGGGTCAATGAGCGAACAGAAGCCATTGTGACGTATGCACTATGTGGTTTCGCCAACGTGGGATCAATAGGGATAATGCTTGGTGGTTTAGGTGAGTTCTGTATGCAGTGCTTCGTTGCTTACCCAAAAATCTTTGTCGAAAAAAAATTATTTCTGCGTTTTTTATCAAATGAAGTAAGCATATAAAACATATGTAGTGGAACGTTAGAGAATGTGTTTCAAAAGCAGGAAAAGTTTTGTGAAAAATCAAAAATACAATGACAGCAAATTTGTGCGATGTACTGTAGATTTCGGTTGCAACAACTTTTCAAGGCATAAGTACGTATTTCATGCATAATTAATGATATACAAAATAAATGAAAACACTTAACTCAGCACATCGATGACCGGCAAAAAACAAATTAAATCACATATTTTGGTGAAACGTTATATAGTGACTGCTGTATTTTTCTTTTGTTTCAAAACCCCATCTTTAACTAAAAGTGTTCATCTGCTGAGTTGCATTTAACTTTGAATCTTTGAATTTTGAATGCAAAAAAATTCACAACAGAAATTTTTCTAATTGGATTGGAAGATGTTACTTCGGAAATTTCTCACACAAGCTCTTTTCAAACAAACTATCTTTTCAAACGAAGCAAGACTTTTTTATTATTGTAAGACAACCATCATACCCACCGCGTTTATCGTTATCGTTTCAGAAAGCATTAAATGAATCGAACAGTTACTCCTGCTTCGAGAGTTAACGTCGCAATCCATCCGATACAGGGAGCGCAAAACCTTGTACCAAACGTTCCAGGTGTTTGAGCATGAGCCCATAATGTTTTTCTTTTGCTGTTCCGCGCGCTTCTGCGCAACAGGTCCGTGTTTCTCCTTCATTGTTCATGCAAAATACTTGCCCCTAAATAAAAAACAAACGCCAAAAACCTACAAAATTCAATAAAATATGTGGAGTAAAGCGTTCCGTTTCTCATAGTTTGTCTCCCCCAAAGCATGGCGACGCTTACTGTTACTCTCTGCAAAAACACTAACGGTCACTAATTGGTTGCATTCAGCAACATCATCTAACATTCGGTCCTAGAAACCAACGCAGGCAACCGGTAATGGCTGGGTCTTGGCAAGCTGTAAGTCATAGTTGTCGAAATATTTTAAGCTTCTGTGGCATTCGGCATGCGTTTGCGTGTCAACGGAATGCACTCAGCTATACGTGGTTTACATCTTCGACGTTTCAACTCGCTTGACAGCGGGCCTCACCAAGGCGTACGAGGGGCCGGGGGGCGGCCGCCCCCCCCCCGGGTTTGAAAAATTTCAGGGCAAGCGCTGGTTGCTCAAAAATCCTGAATGATAAAAAATACATATTCAATACAGTGAAAAATTCCAGGGCAACTCTGTTTTTCAGGGCAAGCTCAAGTTGCTCAAAAATCCTGAATGTAAAAAGTATATTCAATACAGTGGAAAATTCCAGGGCAACTGTTTTTAAGGGTAAGCACAAGTTGCTCAAAAATCCTCAATGATAAAATATATTTCAATACAGCGAAAAATTCCAGCGCAACTCTGTTTTTCAGGGCAAGCGCAAGTTGCTCAAAAATTCTGAATAGTAAAAAGTATATTCCATACAGTGAAAATTTTCAGGGCAACTCTGTTTTTCAGGGCAAGCGCTAGTTGCTCAAAAGTCCTGATTGAAAAAATATATATATTCAGTACTGTGAATTCAGGACACCCTCTGTTTTTCAGGGTAAGCGCAAGTTGCTCAAAAATCCTGAGTAGTAAAAAATATATCCAATACAGTAAGAATTTTCAGGGCAAACTCTGTTTTTCAGGGCAAGCGCAAGTCGCTCAAAAATCTTGAATAGTAAAAAATATGTTCAATGCCGTGAAAAATTTCAGGGGAAACTCTGTTTTTCAGGGCAAGCGCAAGTTGCTCAAAAATCCTGAATATAAAAAGTATATTCACTACAGTGAAAATTTTCAGAGTAACTCTGTTATTTTCAGGGCAAGCGCAAGTTGCACAAAAATCGTGAACTGTGAAAAAATTTTCAATACAGTGTATATTCACTTGGGGGCGATCCGTGTAATTTGAGCTAGTGTAGTGTGTAATCTGGACCAACGTCGTGATTGGTTATAGTGACTTTGATCTGGACCAAGCAGTAGCGGACACAGGCTGATTTGGTGGGGGAGAATGCGATGTCGATTTGTAATGAACCCAATGCTTCACAGGACCATAATGCGAAAACCAATCACTTCCACATATGTACAGTTACGAGGAAACAAGTCTAAGCTTGGTTTAGAAGTTTGAGTGATAAAACTGATCAAGCTATAACGCTGCACCGCTACGGAACCAACAAGCAAATGTGGCACATAAGGGCGATCTGACGTAGTCACTAGCGTCGGCGCAGGTACAGGTACATCGAGGACTCGAGATAGACAGTTCACGTGACGACACAATACTTATTCTCATTGTAGGTTAAGTTTGTTACATCACAATTACCGGTTGCAGTAGCCAGCACAGCACAGTGCCGCTGTTTAACTTGCATGTTGCAGCAAGTGAGCGTATAGTCACTTGGATGCGGTTTAGATCGGTGCTCTTGAAATGGGGAACCTTTTAATTGTCGTCTGGAATAGTCTGCAACACCCATAGTATGGAGGTAATTTTGATGAAATAATAACAACAAGCGAATTGATTCTGTTTATTTTGCAACTGAAATTAAGAGAACGGAAAGAAACAAACAATTCGTAATGAGTGAAAGCACGAAAAAACGAAAGCGAGAAAGCACGATCATTCATGGGCGTCCGCAGAAATTCTTCCAGGGGGAACGTCAACATTTTGCTTATCACTTTCAAATTGCTGACGATTAGTGTTCCCTCTAAGATAAATTTTACACTGAATAAACATTTGTTTTAGTGCAGGGTTTCTTAACCTGGGGTGCTAGCATCCCCAGGGGGTACTGAAATCAGTTTCAGGGGCGCTGGGGAAGGTCACATATGTGGCGGTCAAAGGTAAAAGGAATACGTTTGGACAAACGTATTTTTACCGCATATTTTAACACTTCATCGACCGGCGTGCGAATATATTCCTACTTGCCAACCGTTGCCTGCTGGCTACGTATATATACGTTATCAAGATGTACTGCACTTGCCTTTA
>Ga0210059_1004497_pt1 | contig 22518 bp, 27 predicted proteins | sample Ectturendosymbi2_FD_188042 | JGI IMG/M metagenome (GOLD analysis project Ga0210059, IMG submission 188042) | Ecteinascidia turbinata endosymbiont from Florida, USA - Sample 2 (SPAdes) (version 2) | ecosystem: Host-associated > Tunicates > Ascidians > Unclassified | place: Key West, Florida...
CCCTCGATCGACAGCTCGACGACCTGTAGCGGTAAAAACATTTTCGTAATTCAGCCGCACACAGGCGCTATTTACAGGAGTGAACAGCGCGTTTCAAGGTCAGAAACGCGGCAGCAGAAGTTTGACGTAAACAAACAGCAAATCGGTCGAATATGTGAAGACTTCTCATTCTTTAACCAGTAACTACTGTTTTGCCATAAGCGGCAAGTTACGACAGCATAAAATTTATAGAAAAAGTAGACGCAAGGCGCGAATTCACGCAGTGGTCACCTCGACTTGCGACGTGACTTCGGTGAACATCTTGACATGAGCGGTTTGTGAGCGCGCTTTCTCATCAGCGGCGAGCAGGTAGCATCGGGTCATGTAGCGCGAATGGTGGTCGAGGATGCGGACGGAAACGACAGACGGTTGGTCGGCAACGATCTGGATTTGGAGCACACATGCTGAGCGTTAGATTTTCTGTTGGAGGTTGTTAGCTCGAGAAGTGGACGGAATCAAGATTTCAATAATTTTTTTCCTAAAGCAGCAGAGATGATGCCCGGAAGAGCTAAAATGTGGTTTGCACACGACGTCGGTAGATGCAGTAACGTTAAGAACGATTCCAACACATCGCATTGCCCCGTGGGACGGCTTTCAATAAGCTTTGGTGGTTGGAAGATCTCTCGCACTCAAACAGAAAGCGCACAGGCCCATTACAAACGAGCCTTTCGTGTTTCAAAATAACCGCTTTTCCGCTGTAATGTCAATGGCGTTTTACCAGCCATCGATCAACGGCTTGAAATCAGTTACCAAGCAACGGTTCAGTTTGCACCCGCCGCGCAACTGAACCTGAGCATCGGAATTTCGCGGTGAAACAACCGCTGATCCCGAAAACCGAACGCGTTAAAAAGAGCTGCAATTCAAATTGCAAGGAATGAATATTACCAAAGCGGTGACATCTTCCCACCTACCTGCAAAGATCGCAAGACCAATCCGTTCGCGTTCACGCAAACTGTGACGTTTGAACCCGGTCTGAGCTTGTTGCTGGGTGCCTCGACGGTAAAACGCGTCGCGAAGGGGATTGTGACGTCACCCCCGCCGATACTTCCCGCGTCGCGGGACTTGGACGTGAGGCTGATCGTGACGACTTCGTCAGAAATGACGTCCTTGCGATTCGTGTCGTCATTTTCGATGACGCAAGCGTAATAGCCTTCGCAAAACATATGTTTCAAGTTTGCTTCCACGTGATGATCAAGCAACACAAAAGTAGTTAAGTTCATTTGCCAGCAGTGATAAGACAGCGACGCCCGGCGCATTGCTGGTGGGTGGGGGAGGGAGATCTCTTCGCACCATTGAAATTTGGTATTACGTGTTAAAAGCAGAGCCCGAACTTCTCGAGGTGCGCAAATGGCGTGGCATGAAAGCAGAACAAAAATGAACCTCAAACGAGACCGTTAAACATGAATGCTCGCAGCGCTTTGTACTAATCGAATGTTACTGCGGGAGGTCTCGAACTTTTATCGTTAAAAGCAATCCGCTTTCTGCCGGTATTTTGACGCCTCTTTTCTACGTTGGTCAAAGATTGATAAACTGTTTACACTTTTGACAAGTGTTCAAAACAATATGAAATTTCGCTGGCGAATAGTGGCTAGCTGAATTTTAATCTGTTAAGCCACAAAAAGTGGATGCTTGAAAATTTATGAAATTTTAAAAATTTCCGCAGAACTAATAAACAAAGTTCTCACCTTGGTCGTGGATATAACTGACTTGAGCAGTGAAGCGAGGGGTGTCCGTGTGCTCGAAGTGAACGGTGCAGAGAAGAAGAGACCGCGCGATCGCGTTCATCTCTTCGTCGGAACCATCGCATTCCGTGTCTGCATAGATTTGAGAAGTTAATCCGGAATAAAGTCGCCGTCGAAGTGAGAAGGTAAAGACGTACTTTACGACGAAGTTATAGGGAAGCTTACTTGAAAGGAAAGGCATGTACAACAAAATAGATTCGTTTTAGATATTGCAGGGGTGTTAAGAGCCTACCAATTAATCTAGGATGGCTAAGTTTACACGAGCTGATGTTTTGACATTTCCACGGCAATGAGCCTGCTTGAAAAAGTGCTAAGACATCGTCATCACTTTCGTAATTGCGCATCTTTCAAATCAGCGTTTCCAAGGTTACCCACTCATTGTGGTAAATCGACAGCACTTTCTGCGCGGGATCTGCCATGCAGTCTGTTATTTTCAATTCACAGAGAAAAGCTATAGCTATTTCTTTGTCGCCATTTTTCTTCGACAATTCTATACCCACTAATACCAACAGCACAAGTGTTCACCGATTAAAGCAAATCGCCAGCAACAGCAAAATTCAAACGTACTTGCGTCCTCGTGCTTCGGCGTCATATCCAGCGGAATGACGAAACTGTTACGTAGGTCGGTGATGAGCGCAGGCAGCTTGTTGCGTGCGAAGGACGCGGTGAAAGGTCGCGAAGTAACCTGCGCCGGATGATAGACCGGCCATGAAATGGTCGGGGTTGGAACGAACGGAAACTTCTAATGTCAGAAACTATACAGGAAACACTGATCTGTTCCGCACAGTTTATTACCTGAAGCTCGCTACACATCGAACCTCGAGGTTTCAGGTGGGTGAACGAACGATTTAATCCCCGCGGGCAAAAACGCTACACTGCGGCTCGCACGAAACGCTATTGAGAGACGAAGACGAACTGATTTACAATCAGTGGCGAAGCGGACCACGTTACCTGTTCGACCCACCAGCTTCTAGCACTGTGTTGTTACTCAGCGGGTACCACTACTACAGCTATGCGAACGTAAGGCACAATGGATGATTGTGAACAGCATGATCGCTAAGATTGCGAGGATGCTGAAAAAAGCTAATAGCTACTACTGAGGTCGCTGGTAAGGTCAAGCATTGTGACCGCAGCCATACCAGCGATAGCGATCTTTGCAATCTTGGACATAATTGCGCTCTTGACAACATCTCCCCTTTTCAGCTATATGATAATTTTGTTAATGTTTGTTATGCAATGAACTATAACATCAAACCATTCAAGCAATCTTGATTATATCTTCATTTGCGATCTTAGTCATCTTCTAACGATCTTAGAAACCTTGCGGTGTTTACGTTTTGATCATCGCGCAGATAGCAGATAAACTGAGATGCGTAACGAAAAAGCATGTGAGCCGGCAATCCGTCGCAACGCCAATCAGCTTCAAATTCCTTCCAGCAGAGCTGCCCAACCACAAGAACGAGGCCAGATTTTCGCGGTACTGTTAAAAGCTAGCAAAAAGCAATCAACCCCTTTCGCTGATGGTTCGTTCAAATTATCTAGCGAAGCCGCAAGTTCGGATAAAAAATGTTCGTGCATCGCACAACCGCGTGGAAATCAAACAGAAACTGAAGCGAACCGACCAGTCAAGTCCACGTCCGATATCTTGAGACAGTGCGTGGGGTGTTGCACCAAGTTAAGCTTGGTACCAACGATCAACTACAATCGAAACACTACGAGCGCGCACAAGACGAACACCTACTTGTGTTCGTCCAGTGAAGCTAGACGTCGTGTACGTGACGTCGACCACGGCGGCGCTGCTCAGGGCGACGGCCGCCCCGGTCCTGGCGTCGACAAGCACGTGCCTTGGATTGGACGAGTGCCACTCCCCGGGTTCGCCGCCCGCGTTGGCGAAGTCGCTCGCGAAGCAGATTCTGCGAAAACCCGGCGGTCAGTGCCGCGTCGACGAGTGCCGGAAGTGACGTAACGGGGGGCGGATGAAGGAGGGAACTCTCAGACGACGTTTGCGAAGGAACCGGTGGTGTAGCCGGCAACACTAATGCATGCAAATGCGTGCAGGCAAACACTGTTTACAGCAGCTATGTCTAACCCAAATGGCTTACTGGGCCAAAATTCATGTCACTATCTTAACCAGGGCCGCACATTTTATGACATATTGATGAAGGTCGCAAATTGAGTTAATGATGACCGCACATAACAGACGTGATAAAATGGCACTGAGGACAACCTACATCAAAAATGTCAAATTAAAGATTATCAAAATAAGGACAGGTTGTCAGTATGCAGTTACTGCTATTACAGTGAAAACCTAAACTGGGCCGCACAAAACCTTCGGCTGGGCCACCCCGCATGCGGCCGTGGTTGGACATAGCTGGTTTGGAGGAACTTGTTTTCACAACTCGTCAGCCACAACTGCAATAGCGGATCGAGTGTCGTCGTGGTTGCGAGAGTCTTATCAGACCCTTGTACGTCGATTAACGCAGGTATAGCTACCGATCGTCTACTTCCATTAACGGCGTGTCTATTCTAATCGAAAGGTGAGTGCTCCTCTAGCGCTATCTCGTGTTCCTCTAGCTAAAAATCCTCTAGCTTTCCTCTAGCTCCTCTAGCTAAAAATCGAAGGTGAGTGCTCCTCTAGCGCTATCTCGTGTTAAGTGCAAAACCTTCCGAGAGCGGCACCAAAAACAGCTTACTTAGACAAATAAATTCTGACTTGTTATTTGCCACAAATAATGAGAATATCACGTAAGCGAGCACGGAAAAGACAATTGACGCCTCACCTCAATCCAACAGTTAGCGTGACGTCCAGCGGCCGAATGACCTGGGCGACATTGATTGGGAAATAGTAGGTAGAAGAAGTGGTCTGGTCGAGGTAGCTGGCCACGGACATGATGGTGGTGCCCTCCAGCAGCGCGTGGACCACGAACGACCTGTTGCCCGAGTCTGGTTCGACGTCGACCAAGTCGTGCCTTGAAAACGCATCAAATCGCGTCAAATGATGTGCTCGCGAATTACGACGCTTGAAAGCGATGTGATATTTGCAGGGTGACTCCTGTCAGAGCAACGTCTGATACAACTGCGTAGACGTTGCGTTTCTATTTCAGAAGCCTCATCACAGGACCGGGGCAGGAGACACCCGTACCCACAGGTCAATGACATTGTGCATGACAATAGACAATTTTCCGCGGCTGCAGTCAGTGCTCCACGAAATTACAACGCATCTTGCTTAATTTTAATAAAACTTTGGTAATTTCGAATTCACACACCAAATTTTCGGTGTTCTGGATTTTACGCCAAAACGCTCTTAACGTGCTTTTCGTAAAAAATCCAAAAAATTAAAAAACTACGCATTCTCCCAGTCCGTCCGTTTCACACTTTCAGCTCCTAACCCGCGATTCAGGAAACAACTGATCATGTTTACGACAAAGTTCTGGCGAATCGAGTTTATGACGACTCATCCCGAGTCGCGACTTCCAAACGTTTGGAACGACGCTGTTTTAGTCAACTTTGCTCGAATTGAAGCTTTTTATACATCAGAGTGTCTCGCAAACGGATTCCAAACACATTTTTTGTCCAAGACTTGGACCGGACGAATATTTTGAGAAATAATGGTTCACGATAATCAGCGTAGCTGCTGACGCTACTTGAATCTTTTCCTTTTAACAGCTCCGACTTCGTGATTCGCGACTCGGAACCGACTCGCAAACTCATGACCCGTACTCGTTCCTGGCTCACGAACTCGACGACAAAAGCAGCGAAGACTCGATGCCACGCACCGGTTTTGCGCCAAGACCACGTTGTGGGAGGTTTCGTCGAATATGTCGCCGGTGTCTTCGAACTGGTCGACAACGAATCGAATGGACGACGAGAGGGGGAAGCTGGTGGTGGTCGCCGGCTCTTTCAGATGGAAGACTGTCTTCGAGCGCGCCACGACGTAGGACACGTGTCTGACCTGGACAACAAAACGACGGCTGGTCAGAAGAAAAGCGACAACCGACTTGCTTCATACAGCAGGGTATTGCGCATGCGCGACAAGTTGTGTAACGAGATGTTCGACGCTTGTACTTCGGTGTTTTACTTGCACTTAAAATTCGGTGTTCTATTTGTAATTAAGCGTCAATGTCGCTGCATCCACCCACCGTAACGTGCAGGGCCAGAGTTTGATTGACAGTGAACCTTTCGACTGACGTCACGCGCACGGTCGCTTCGCACGGATTCGGTCCAGTGGTTATGACGCCTTTGGCACTGACCGACACGCATTCGTCAACCACGTCCTTGACGTCCACCTTGCAATCGCCAGAGCGAAGCACTAGCAAATACAGATGTGTTCATGTCAGCTTTAAAATTGCACGTTAGCACACGTGCATCTGAAAGCAACAGCAGGTATACTACGGTATACTTAAAAACAGGTCTGTGGCTTGTTCCGATAGAAATGCGCACAATAAACTCGGTTGCTGAAAAACATAATTTTCGCATTTGTCGTCACCTCTCTACCGGGAGGTCGTTGTCGTGACCTGCGATCCACTCAACCTACAAACCACATATGCTGGAAATACCATTCAATTCGGATTTAAAATCTAAGGAAAGGTGAGTTTTCTCTATACGTTCTACAAAAGCTCATTTACCCCACAATACTAACAGGGCTCATTAACGTTGTTTGTTCCTCTAACAACGTGTGTTGGACCTATGTTTTATTCAGGGTTGCGGAGTCGGAGTCGTAAGGAGTCGGAGGTTTTTGGGTGGAGTCGGATTCCTAACAACAATGGGAGCCGCAGTCGGATTTTTTTGTCCGACTCCGACTTCGGATGTCTAATTGCATCATTTTTTACATCACACTCCTAAATTGGGAATTCCTGTTGAAAAGGTACAATTTCTTTTGAAACTTTTGTTGAAACAGATTTCTTGCGGTGTACCACGATTTCCATTGATTTTAAAAGCCAAATTTCATTCCTTTTATGTCAAGGAGTCCAAAATTTTGGAAAGGTCGGATATTTTACCTCCGATTCCGCAACCCTGGTTTTATTTGTCTGTGTGCCTTGTGTCTGAGTCAAACAAATAATACTGTACAAATGGTTTGATACGTTTCAGCGATGCGAAAACAAACTCGCCTCTTCGGTCAGAACGTAATCTCTGTGCTGGCAGTGGCACGAGAGGAGCTCTTAAGGTTAAAATGTCGTAACCTGACGACGATGCTTCGTAGGAAACCTTCCGCGAAGGCCGTGGCAGTTCAGGTATGCAGGTGGTTTTTAGATAAACTCGTCAGCACAGCCTGACGGTATCACAGTGACAGTTGCTTACTTTTCCCCGTGCAAGCTCCACCCGAAAAAACAGCACCATCACTTTGTGTAACTATAAATCACCCCGATGATATGTCACCAAATCGTCACTTGACAAAGCTCAAACCAGTGGGTTTCTAAAACCGAGGTGCTCGACATTCAGCGGAAATACAACCAGAGCTTTGCAAGTTCATTCCAATATACGCCATGACTTAAGGGTTCAGTCATGCAACGCAACCAACCTTCGTAGACCATTTCTTGCGCGACACCATCCCTGTTCGATTGGATATGGTGGGAGGTGGAGGGGGTGACGAGCAGACTGTTGGCGCTGTTCCAGTGCTTGCTGTTCGTGTTCAGCAGCGCCAGCGGCTCGAAAACCTGCACGGCATGGTGACGTCAAGGCACACTCGCCACAGGAAACGAGATGCACGCGCGGTACAGAATGTGTGGGGTTTCTCTGCCAGTTGCAATCATCCCCATTTAACCGACACTGCTGTTCGCTAACTTTTGGCAAAGTTCGTTTCTTTCTTCGAGCGTGTCTTGCCAAAGAAAGCAAATAAATCTTTCAGTTTTTTTGCTTGACTTGGAAGCTATATAGCAATCCACAACTGGTGCAAAAATGTAAACGAATTTTCAAGAGTGCCTGGTTTGAAACCGTTGCAATTGCAGACAATTTTCTCGTTGCAAATGTTTGATATGCAAACAGTCCTTCACTACACCAAGTGCGCTGGGTTTTTTTGGTCAGAGACCGAATTTTTTTTAAATGATCGAAAAAAATTAAGTCAATTCGGTCATAATGTCCGAAAATATAGAGTAGCGAATACTGTTACAGCAAGTTTTAATAGTAAATATGGGACAAATGACCGAAATGTCTCAGCGAAAAAAAACAGCAAGTCGTTTCTTCGAATGTTTAAAGCGCTAATAATAAAAATAAAGGCCAATACAAAGCAAGCACGAGTCTCCATGCAGACCTTTCGGTAATCACCATTATCAGCACGGCCAAATATGAGTGGCAGAAAAGTTACCGCACCCTTTTATAAGCAACACAGAGACCAACGTGTCGAATTCCACACTGTGCTGCTGGTGGTTAGTGGTTGAGTATCACTGAAGCGTGCACCTTTCTGCTTTTGCTATTGGTCGTGTATCAAAGTTCAATGCGCTTATGTCAACAAACAATGCGATTTACATAAAAACATCATATATTGAACGTTCCGTTTGCAACGACCCAAGCATGAGCCCTGTTTAAAAGGTTGACTGGCAACGTTTGAAGGGCTGGGGAGCAAAAAAAGTGGAACAAAAATCACGGGAAGATTTTGGCTCGAAAAAAACGTGCAAAAAATAACTCAAAAAAAGACATAGAACATCGCCACAGCACCTGGTGTAACGAAACGGCGTTGAACCCATGCACAACTAATCAAAAGTTTGTGATTTTGCGGTAAACGATCAATCCAATCGTTCATGTCTCACGCAGCGCCGCGAGCGCGACTGACGTAACAAAAAGAATCGAAACCTACTGAACACAATCAACGAAAGCCAAGCGCCGCGGCGAAACGGAACAGACAACGTGCCGCGAAATCGACTTACATAACTTCCCGCCACAAGCGAAGAATACACCTATTGATGCAGAAAAAGTGAGTGTAGATTTAATTAAGATCAGTTACAGTGAAGGGCTAGAAGCAGTAGCCCGTCGCCAGCAGTTTGAAAACTGAACAATTTGTCTAGCTCTCGCTTGAAGCGACCCAAACGCAAATGCAGTTTTAAACATCACAGCAGCATAAAAATCATCCTTGTGCTGAAACGCCGTAGTTGCCATGCCATGAAAAAAGCTGAAAGTAGGGCGTCACTTACGTTCAGCGCGATTTCAGCGTTAAATTCCAAGCTGGTCAGTTGCTTCTGCATTGGGTCTTCAGCAGTAACGCGGACTGCTACCGTGCTGTACCCTGACGCAACGCCTTCGGCCAAAACGCTAAACTGCATTGAGGGGGAAGAAGCGATGCCAGCCTGCAAAAAAGCAAACAAAAACTTGATCCAGTGAGTCAGAAGTATAAGCATGAGTCAGCACTGTCAGCATGAATATCCGATGTCACGGCTTCTTCAGTCAACGGAGTGAACGGAAATATCGTGCGCTTTCGATTAGCTTCATCTTCGTTTTTTTCACTAACGCGGTACTTCGGTAAGATTCACAATTTACGAGCGAAACTAAAATGCGAGACGATATGCAACGCCAATGCTGGCATGCCACATCACGTGGTTGTGAAATAGCCAATTAAAACAGGATTTGGCTCACGTGCTCATGCGCTGTTCGCAGCTTGACCACGCCTGGATTTGCGGCTCGCCACTTGAACAGGAGGCCGGGCGACGCACTGCCGAAGCTGAACGGTGTTTCTCCGTTGACCCCTTCGATGTAGAGCGGGACCACACGTCCGACGTGGAACCGGGTCAGGGGGCAGCTGATGCGGACTCCGGTCAGCTGGACCACTCGGACATGGGATGGAGCCTTCGCGGCAGAAACAACACAGGCGGCTGTTGCGGAAAATGTCGATTGGGAACACAAAAGGGGGTAGAAAAGAACGGTGCAGAAAAGGCATTTGTACAGTGCGGGACCAACCCGCTAGAGCAGTGGGCTTCAACTTTTTTGTACCGCGACCCACTATAGCAACTCACTATGACCCAACGACCCCATCTAAAACTCGAATGAAGCAAACGTAATACACCTGTCTACATAAATCATCTACTCGCGACCCCTCCAGAAATGGTTCACCACCCCTTTGGGGTCGCGACGCCCAGGTTGAAAACCACTGTGCGAGAGTAAGCAGTTGAGGTAAGATTGGCTTGAAAACTATCTGACATTTAACGTAAGCGAAGGCTGAGGTTAGTCACAAGGTCATTCGCAATCATACCTCACTGTTGCAACACATTGCTTGGCTGACTAGGCATCAAGTTAACCAGCAATGCCTCGCTGAAGTAGCTAAGCGCGTAAACAAACCACGCATTCAAGCGTTCTTGTAAAGGAAGTGGGCTCACTACTTTTTCTGCGTAGAACTTTAACAAATCCTTAGGGTTCTTCGAGAGTCAGTTATAACAACTGTTATAATATTACGATCACCGACATCCTCGTTTATAAGAAAATAAACAAACACAGGATTAAAATATTTGCTTTTCAAGTCATGAGGATTAAAGAAAACGGTGAAGACAAAGCCACAAAACAAGCCAAACGTCGTATAAATAAAACAACTCTGCCTGAACACGTCGTTGCGTCAGCATTCTATCCGATTACACCAAATTTTTCATATCATGCGACGACCGCGATTCGGTCACAGATAAGTGATGTCGCAAACATTTTACCGATACAGGATCAAACTGGATCAAACCGCATCTCCCTCAGACAATCGTGGGAAGAAGTGTAGGAAGAAAAAGTTTGCGTAACCGTCCATCAGTCATTGCTTGACCTGGTCAACTACAACAAGCATGAGCGCAGCTGACTTTTCGTGCTTCTGTACTCGAGAAATCGGCACTCACCTTGCAAGTGAAGGTCGCGCCGTCGTGCATGACAATCTTCGCCGTCACTTTCACGTCGCCGAGGTTGAGCGCTTCGACGATCCCGGACGGTCCGACGTTCACCACCTGCTCCTCCGTGTCGCCCTCCTCGACCGAGTACTCGACTGTGTAGTCCGAGTGTGGGCCGCCTTTTATCATTAGCTGCGCGAATAATAATAATAATAAATATGCTGACAAAGAACCGCTGGAACATCAAAAGCGAAAACGAGCGCAAATAAAACAAACGTTGGGAAGAAGACGTCACCACAAAGATCATGGAGGTCGAAAAAAACAGACCCAAATTTTAATCTTGCGATTTTCTGAGGTTAACTGTGACCCTTTCTTATAGAGGGCCTGAGTGGAAGTATCTTCCCCCTTAAATAAAACGCATGCAAACCCACCTGGTAAGAAGCGTGACGTATCAGGGTGACGACCGGAGGTAAGAGCTCGACGACAGGGAAGACCTGCGAAAAAGCACGTGATCTGGTCATGATCAAACAACACCGGGCATGTTAGATCAAATACAGCGCACAGAACGGCAAGTGCAGGAGTGTGACGCATCCGCGGCACTTTGATGTTACGGGAAATTAAGACAAACTGTTTTCATAAAAAAGTGATCGCAGTGTCAGGCTATAGCGCATGTATGCTTTGTGTCAGTCAGGCAAGCAAAGTTTCAATCGGTGTGTGTCATCGCTAAACATCGTCGTCTTTGAAATATAACAAGTGGCATTTCACTTTGAAAGAGCGGATGATGCCAACTGGCAAACATATGCTCTGTTTGACTCAAACCATATGTTTATTCGCGCTAAGACGAAGTCACTCTGTTTGTTTGCCTTCGTGAAATGTCGGCTGTAACCGGGCAGTCTCCCTTGGCCTCAAGGACCAAGGGGTGAAAAGCGTCCAATTTTCTTAACGAAGCGATGGACTGCCTTATGCGAAAGTAGAACACGACACAATAAATAAACAATAGACATCCGGGGCAAAGGAACCGGGCGAGCCGTCATGCAACACATAAATTTAGAAGTTTATTAAGTGTGAAGCGAGCGATTCACGCGATTGGAGAAATAATGGCAGTAATATAAATCAATAAACAAAGACGTAAAATTGTGCAACAGAAGGTGATGCAAATTAGCGTGGTGAAAATGCAACAACGGGTGAAGTACACGGTGAAATAAGCAATGTGTTTCATGGGTGCAGATGCCAAGACTGTGATTACGGGCACTGCATGACCGGCCGCTGCCAATAGTCCTCGGTTGCAGTGGCTGATCCTTTGTTGAGAAAACTTTCCTTTCACATGGCAACCGTTTTGAAAGCGATTAAAATGAACGCAACCATTTCCAACTGCTCGCCGTAAAACCTTTGCATTCTTGAAGTCAAGTCAGAAATCATACCTTAGCATAACCACCGACCAATTGACGGTTCACAAACGCCACTGGATTCGGATCGCGTCAGGCCAATCCCAGCAGCAGCGCTTAACGCCGCAATCGCGCGGTAATGTGACATAATCGAAGAAGATCACGAAATCGTGGTCCCTTCGCCCGCAACAGACGTTGGGACGACGCTCGCAGCAACTGCTCGCAGCCCAGCTCACCAATACGTGTACGATGTTGCTCGAGACGGTGCGCCCGTTCCTGGTCTTCGCCAGCGCGATCATGGTCGTGCTTCCGACGTTCATCGCGTTCACGTCGCTGAGCAGCACCATGCTGGTCAGTGGAGCCTGCGCAGGCAGAAGCAAGTTGCAACGCACCAACGACAACACTCACTGCTGCAAACTCATCGCGAACTAATGCGCAGATCTAGAGCGGAGCGTCTGCGTCACGTCGTATTCCGAGATTACGACGAACATTGACTAGAACTAATCGATTTGGAAGTGTAGCGTTGTCAGTCAACATTAAAGAAGCGAATGTCAGGCACACGGCCTTGACCATTAACAAGTAGAACGGCTAAAAATCTTGATCTTGAAAATTTGCACTTTAGAAGTCGCTCAATACATCCACGGATAAGAAATCCGTCCGTCTATTAAATGCAATTTGCCCCGGGATGGGACTTTTCAATGTATAGTGCACCACCAAATTTTTGTTCAGTAAGTCAAGACCCCGCTTTGTAAATCGATTTTAAATTCTACGCATGTTGTATTTATGAACGAACAAAGGCTCATTCTGACACAACGGAATGTTATCGAGGGTAACATCATTCTGCGTGGCTCTATCTCATTTAGTCGGTCAGTAACTCTTTATATCAATGGTATCCTAACCAGGAGGCAGGGACGAATTTCATGAGTTCAGGGGAGAATTTCCACTTTATGGTTAAGTTATCGATTCATTGTAAGTGTTGTACTTCTTTTTTAAGTTAACATTGGCTGTTTCAATTAGTGATGTCGCTTTATGTCGGTATGAAATTTAGTGGACTATCACACGTTTTTGTTGACAAACATTAGTGCCTCATTATTTGACAACAAGTAGTTTTTGTCCCACTTTTATTAATCAAGTTATTGTCGTCAGTAAAGACCATCATTCCAGTTGCAGTTAATACTAGCCTACGAGCCCGAAGAGCAGAGGAAGGAAAGTTCCAAAATGAGCAAAAGGGGGAATGCAACAAAAAAGGTTGGGAACCACCATTTTGGATCTTCCCTGATCTTGGGTGGGAAGTTCAGTCATCGCAGCTCTAGTGTGTGTTTTGGTTCACACTGCACAATGAAGATATTTAAACAAGGACAACACCTGAAAAGCTCAAGTTGCTAATGGTTAAATGATTGGATTTTTCAATCATGTCCGTTGTTAAGGTGCTGCTCTAGGTGCACCAGTTAATAAAACCGCCATATATTAAATCCGAAACCGACTGCGACCAAGTTAGATTTATTGAGCGGGGTCTATTGCATACGTCAGCAAGGGCAGAGTACTTTCGAAGCTCACGACTTCTTCTAGTCTTGATGCGCGCTATGGCGAGAAATAGTAAAAAAAAATTTTTATCCCTTCAAAGTTCCTTTAAAAGCTTATCAAAACGAACCAACCAATCAGCGAACAATGATAACCAACTATAATACTCGTTTACAGGCGGTGCCACCGTAACGAGTTTGCTCCGACCTTAATCACAAAAAAGTTGCCGCCATACTCACAGCGTGGATATGGCCAGCGGAGATTACACCCGACGGGGTAGTGCTCAGTTGGATGTCGACGAATTCCAGGAATCGAGCCGGAAGTTCGTTTCCGTTCGTGTCGTAAACCTTCATGCTCGCTTCGGCCCACGAGCTCACCTCCATTCTGCTGGCGGCCTGTTACGTCACAAACGCATTCGCCCGATCAGCATTCGGAATCGGCGCAGCGCTGCATTATGGGTCTTATCTTCTTTAGCGTAGGTCTTTGCTTTTATGTTGCAGTTTGCCACCGCTTATGTTATCCGTAAGCTAAAGTTTAGTTATATATACAGTATAATTTGTGAAAGTTGACGAGTTGCCACGGCCTACTTAAGATATCTTAAGTAGGCCCGTAGAGTTGCCAATAACAAAGCAGAATGTTAATGTAACGCTGACGCGAGTTCTTGCAAACCACGCGCACTGTTGCCTGGCAACGCTGCCCTGCGACAAGAACAACCGCAAGGAGGCGCACGCACCTTCAAGTGAATGTTGCCGATTTCTATCACGCTGACGTCAGCCGCGGCGCTGATCAGAGGATCCAGGCAATAGTCGGTCACGGTTATCTGGGTCCTCCCCACCGCCACCGCCTTGACCTGGAACGATTGAAGCGTTACAGGCGACAAATGCAACGCGCACAAGGAAGCAAACAGAAACGGCACAGTGAAGTTGATCAACACGTGGCAGTGCACTGGTCTGTGGCAAGGAGTGGGGTGCTGACGTGGGAAAACGCCACCTTGCGACCAGTGTGCCGAAACATCATGGCGAGGGTTGAAAACAACTAGTGCACGGCACGTTGGAGATCTTCCCAAGAAGCACCCTGCTTCACACTGCACGCTTATAGCCGTTTTTACCCAGGCAACGACTCTTGCACGCACGATTTCTCACACGTTTAAAAGTATCCATGCAACCCAACTCCTTAACAAACCAGGCCTATGTTCCTTGTGAATTCGATGCACATTAAAACGGACTCTGGTATAAACCGCAACATCACCAGGATGATTTATATCAAACCGGTAATCACACACTGTAGTTCTGGAAAACTGTGGACGTCGTTGAAACACAAAAATTTCTTACCTGCTATGCAGACAAGTAATGCACCATCGCTCACACACGAGCGTTGAGTGCGAGCAACTGACACACGCTTAATATGCAACGAAAAAAGTATTTTTATTTCACTTTAACTCTTTCTTTGAAATGTAGAGATTTTGTGGTCTATACAAGAGGCCCATTAGACTGCCGCAAACTGTAGCGTAGAAAAGGCTTCAATAAAAATAGCCAAGCTGCAGCATTTCACGGGTAGCAGAAGCAAGAATGACGAACCTTCAGCCGATTCGACTTGCTGTCAGTGACAAGGGCGTTATTGGTTCCTTGCTTTATCGAATGATGGAAATGACCAGATCCGCCTTTGATGGCGATGTCGTTCGAACTGTTGATGTGGTTGTAAATGATGAGTTGACCCGGGGTCACGTAGGGTTCGTTGACTACCAACACCGTGGCCGACCCGCTCACTTCCGGTTCGAGCCTGAAACGAAACATCCGGTGGTAATCGCTACAGCCACGTTTAAACGTTCCGGGTCCATTGTTCGTTCACAATGCATCAACAAGCGGCGTAGCTAAACGGATAAAAGCCTGCTTTTGAGCCAGTATACTGTTATCACATCATTAACATGAATAAATACGGCAACGTTTTGAACGTAAACACATGAATAAATGAGGCACTGTTTTAAACGTAAACAAAGCCAACCAACTGATTAACAGAAGATTTAGCATGAAAAAAGGCACAACCCAATACCTGTTACAGTCGTAGACGCTGCACACGTCAGAGCTTGTTCCGGTGACGTATCTAGGCAGCGCTACAGTGATTAGCTGCTCGCCCGGGGAGCTTGTCATCACCGCCACCTGGTTGACTTTAAAGAGAAGTTGGGAATTTAATATAAACATGAAAAATAACGTCAATACAACGATTATACGGTGATGATTTTAAGCGTCGTTGAAAAGAGCCATCACATGAAAGTCGCTGGTAGCAGTCGTCTGCGGTTAAGTAAAAATTGCACGTTTATAAGGAAAAGCTGACGCCTACGCTTTGATGGTTACTCCTTAACTGCTTCCGGGACAATTCGCAGTCAGACAGGAACTAAGCCAGGGTGAATGAAGTTGGGATACCGGCTTGTTATTTTACAAAGTCGCCTCAAGCTGACGCACACAGTGGCAGGGGAGCTTTCGTCGCAATATAACAGGGGTTTCCCAAACCTTTTTGAGCGCGACCCAAATCTGAATTTGCTGAACGGCTCGCGACTCATGCCTCAAACAACATATGATAAATGATAAGAATAATCATTGCATGGATGATTTTTGGCAGTAACCTGCTAAGTTCGTCTTCACTGTCAGCAATCTACTCTTTTCTCAAGCACCTACACTACAGACAAAGACAAGCAGTGGTAACGGTGAAAATATACAACCCAGGTTCAGATCGCCTCGGCGTGACCCATTTTTTGACCCTTTGCAACCCGTGTCGCGACCTATACTTTGGGAACCACTGCAATATAACAACACGAGTCCGATGTTTTCGCAACAGACTACGGCCACATTTTCCTTGTAGGTACATAAATCGACGAGCACTTCCATCAGAACATCGGGGAAGAGCAAACAGGGATGCGAGTTCCCATCTCAGACTCATGGCACTGCGACCACTTACCGCGGTGTTTCCTTTGCGCTGACGACGCGGAACTGACGAAATAATCGGCTGAGCGAGTGAAGGCGACGCCCGGGAAGTTGGAAGACCAGTCGCGATACACCGAGCTGTAGTTGTCGAACATGTTGCCGAAGCTGTCGAAGGCGGTGACGTTGACGGGCAGCTCTTTCGCCAGCAGAGCGACGGTCTGGCAACGAAGCGCACGAAGTGAAACGCGGAATAAGGTAGAAGTTGGCAAAGCTCACTTGGTCGACGGCAAAAAGCTTACTTGTATCGAGTGGATGCTGAGGAGGGGGCAGGAAGGTAGCAGGGCGGGAACGGTCACCTCCACGCGTGAAGGTACAGCGCATGATATCCTGGCCGGGAAAAAACAAGAGGATGTATTTTTCGCGATTTTTTAAGGTTGAGTTGACTTTTTAGCAACGCTGAAGTCAAAACATCGGGACATTGAAAAAAAACTGTTGACCAGATTGTCTGGCCAAGCATCCCTCGACAGTTCGTTTTCTTCTGACGCTTTGAGGCTGGCGGTCGATTTTTAGTTTAGTTCGCTGTTGTGATAAAATAAAACGAGGAATAATTTCACAGTGGCATTGAAGTCTTCTAGATGATCAACACTGACTGTTGCGAAGAAGTGTTGGCAGGTTTCTTTGTGCAAGGCGAACATCATTGTGCGATTTTTAAGGAACTCAAAAAATTTCCAAAAGGGAACCTCTTCTCCATTTGCTAACAGTGACTGGCGCTGCCGTAATGAACACGCACGTGTACATGATTGCAGTAGGTACGGATGTTGCTCGGTTCAGTAACAAAAACTACTTAAATCACGATTCGCAGCAGCGATGAACAGAAATGTGTGTTTGTTTGCTGGTTCAAAAGATAGCAACAATCAGCAGCAGATTCGGCAGCACTGTACATTTTTGACTCTAGAGTCCATGCACATTGCAGATCCCCTCCACGATTGCCGATACTTAATGCTGCGGAAGCGCGTGACCAGACTTCTGAGGATTGCGCCAATGTCATGGGTTAGCGCGTGCCATGTGTGAATAGCACAGAGCGGGCTGAGCGTAAAGCCTGCGATTGGCACGCTGTTTTGATTGGAGCGCAGTGAATAGAGGGAACGGTGACCAAACACAATTCATTGCTCCACGGCGTCCACGCAGCTAGGTGAGTGACAGAATTAGACAAAAACGACTCTTCGTTGTCCGAGTGTTCAGATGAAATGTAGATCAATATGAAGAAACGCCAAGTGTGTAAGAACTGATGTTGCATTCAGGGGCGCAACGAGGTTAAATGCCGCCCGGGGCAAGAAGCAAGTTTGGCGCCCCATGTTCGAACCCCTGAGGTCTTTCGCAAGCAAATGTACTGCATTGAAAAAAGTACTTGTGACATTGCTGGGACTTCGCGGCCCCCGCGAAATTGTGCACCTTGTGCCCCCCTCGTTACGCCCCTGGTGGTATTCAGCCTCATTGAAAAAAAGGACGATAACAACACACATCGACATTTCTTCGCCTAAAAGAAAAACGTGAAGCAGGGGAAAAATGCGAGACCCACCTCACAGTGACAGAGGCTTGGACCGGAAACGGATTTGTGGCGCACGGTTTGTTGTAAACAAAGAGCCGGACGTTCGCTTCTCCCAAATGAACGCATCGTGACGTCACTTGGTGCTCGTGTTTCGATGACGTCACTTGCGCTGCACAAAAAAAGCCTAGCATCAGACGCCAGATGAAGAGTTGTCCATAAGTGACGCATAAAAACTTGCTTAGGGGATCGCTCAGCTTGAGCACCGAGGACGTAAAATGTAGCGTAGGCCAAACATTGCTACGGGGAAAAATATAGGTTTGAATTGCTACGGGACTTGAAAACGGAACGCCTTATAAAGTAATCAGAACCATACGAGGCCGCAAATTTAATAGAGAACTTCAGATTATTTCCGAGCATAAGACGAAAAACTAAACAGCGACTCACAAATCACAATCACATCCTTGTCGCTGTTCTCGACGTCTCTTTGGTAACCGGCATGCCACAGGGGCCACCGGATTGGACCACCGGTGAACCTCATGGTCTTCGTCGAATCCAGACTCACGACTGCGAGTGTGGGCGGATCCACGGCCTTCCAATAGGAAAAAATAAACCAAGCGCGAGTCAGCGCGCGCGATGCGATGTGAAAATAACGTTTAAAAAACAATTGGCTGCTGCTGAGCATTAACTAAGCGTACGCCGAAATTGCCAGTTAGCACTGGCAACATCACGCTGCTCGCATTCGTGACTGACCTGTAGAGGAGGGTAGGCGGTTACCATGATTGACGCCTCGAGTTGGACGCTGTGTCCGTCCGGGTAGGTCTGGACATAGCTGGCGGTGATCGTCGTGTAACCTTCGCGAAGCGCCTTCAGTCTTCGCCCGTCGCACGACGTGTTCGGAGCCTTGCCGTCGTGGATTTGCACTTGGAAGTGTGGCAGGTCTTCGAAGACGGTCCGGTCCTCCACAGACCACTTGGTACCGCTCTGGCGGCAGTCCGCCACGGGAAGGTGATCTGTGACGAAGCAACGACAAAGGATGCAGCGCAACGACAAAGGATGCAGCAGTCACCTGATGTCGACCGGCCGTCGCGTACTTTTTTGACATCACAAGAAAAAAATAAAGGAAAATCCACAACATACGTCACCTTCAACTAGCAATAAGGCTTTGAGCAACAGCATTGTGATCACAGAAATCTTTTCAAAAATATTAAAATTGCTCGCTTGTTGTTGAGCAGAACGCACCTTTCAAGCAACTTTTGCGGACATTGTCAACAAAACAAGTGCAAAGCCGGTTGTTACCATAGCAAGACGAAAACGCTAATTGCATAATTCCAGAACTTCATTTTCCGGTAACTTACCGTGGTTCACTTTCGCGTTCATCACGAGGTACACGTCCAGGTAGGTACCGATCTCAGCTTCGCGCGGAAAGACGGCGAAGAAGATGTCGACGATCGGCGATATAACGACTTTGGACAGGCCCCAGTGGGACGGATTGCGGACGTCGGTGGCCTGGACTGTGGCCGATCCGACCTCGGGCTGCCGGTAAGTCTGGTCGGTTTTCGTCATGACAATGCCGGCGCCGGTGATCAGGGCCAGCTGGGTTTTCTCGATGGTCCAAGTGTAATTGCCGCTGCCTGGCAAGACAGCAACGCGCAATGTCGAACATAATGCAGTTGAACGATCAGTGGCGGAGTAACTTCATATTTTTCAGGTGCTTTTTACAAAGAAAATATTAGTCTTGTTTCAAAGATCAATTTCGGGTCGCTCTTCGTTGAGACCATCATCTTCTTCGCTCTCATTTATTTTTATTTTTTCTTTTACTTCCAAACTTGTTTCGACTGGCACAAGACCCACACTGAAAAGTGCGGTGACATTCGGTGATACTGTTACAAAGTAACGCAGCGTTGGTAAAAAATCGCTTCATCAAATGCAGAAGTAGCAGTGTACCTCCGGTGGCGACCAGCTGATACTTGTAAAAAGTCGGCTTCGGTTGCCAAGGAAACACAACAATCGGCGGATTGACCTTGATTGGGTCGAATATCTCAGCGAGCTGCTTCGTGCTTATCTGCGGTTGGTGGGTGTACTTCTTGCCGTCCTACGCAAAAATGTAGTCGAGCCCTGAACGGATGCCGCAACTTGCTCGGACAACATTCAGGAAGAAACAATCGCCCCACCTCCTTGACGACCCCGTCAAGCCTGGCAAAAATTTCGGTCTTTCCCTTCTCGACAGCTTGCACGCTGTGCCAAGTTCCGTTCGTGCTGGATGCTAGAACCTGAAGAAGAGGGCTTTGACTCTTGCTGACGCGTGCAAAATACACGTCAGGCAAAAATGAAAAGCAATGAACCAATCGCCGGCTTTATTCGGTCAACCGCTACACCCTGTCTGCTGCTGGTCAGGCGCGCCTTTGGTGCGACACCAAAAACGGCCGTAGCATCAATCCCCCCACAGAAAGCTTCTCGCCGACTTACTTTGAAATGGGCGCGATTGATGTCTGTAAGGATCCTCACGTTGTACGTCGGCCACAGTCGGTGGTTCTCATGATCGTACATATCGACACGGATAATGTAGAAGCGACCAGTTTCCAATACCCACCTGTTGTCAGGCTGTATCGAGATTTCTGCGCACAGACGGAGTCATTTATGACGATGAAATGCGACAAACATCAATCACGAACGACAACAAAGACCATCGAACTTCGCAAAACTGCGGGTCCAGCTGACTGTTGCCGCAGCAAGAACGACACTACAGTGGAAGTCGAGCGAGCTGGCTCGCTTCCGTTCGGAATTACACGAACGGCTGCGCTGAGGTTACTGCTACATTCCTCGATCATTCCTCAGGCGCGCGGCACAGGACACACATTTCGTGTGACAACTCTGGGCGCAGCGCACAATTCACGCGCGAGATTTCTGTCCAATCGGCGTAGACTGATCTGAGGTGAATCGGACGAAGATGATGAGTTCAGAAACCCCGAGCGACACTTACTGAGATAGGCTGGTTCGGTCACGTGGATGTCGCTCGACGCTTGCAGGGTCTGTTGCTTGAGGTTCCGGTCCATCAGGTAAATGCTGCTGTTCCCGATCCTCTTTGCAACGACAACAGATGTTTTGGGGTTGAAAGTCACAACTGGACTGTTCCTAAGTTGCGTTTTTAACTGAAGGAAATACTGAGGGTTGGGCATAATGACTTCTGCAGAAAGAGAGGAAACGCTCAATTTTTTTTATTTAGGCAAAAAGAAGAAAAAATGCCAATGTGTTTACATCACATTAATTCAAAATCCAGTATAAATCAGAAAAAAACTGGTTTTATAACCGCATTTAAAACTGGCTACACTCTGGATAGAAGTTCTAAATGCTACCACACACATACTACATTTTCGGGCAAACATCAGCAAATCCAACGAAGAGCAGCGCGCGCGCTGAGGTCAACGCACCTGTGGGCCTTCCTTTGCGCCACTTTTCCACAATGTATTGGATGGAGCCACACAATGGCAGCCAGACATCGCCGCTCGGGTTGAGTAGGACCTTGTCGCGAACCGTGATACGTATCTTGGCTGAAAGCACGTCGAGTGTGGAAGTGAGCTGCGCGGTGACCAGCGCTGTTCCTGTTTGAAGGCCTGTCGATAGATGCGCAAACAAGTCAACTCTGCAGTATTATCGAGGGCGTTCAGTACTCTTCTAGTTGTAACCAAAATTAAACTTGTGGCTTTCCGATCACCAGTTGCCACACGCTTCAATGCCGGCCGGGTTTTGCAGGCACTGCATGTTCAAGCAAGTATGTTTGGAAGGTTTCCCTGAGTCAAAAATCACCTAAAAACATGTAACTCTCTCTTGTTTGAATCAGTATCTCGGCAAAAGAAAACAGTTTTTCATGACAGATAAACAATGTACTAATAGGCGATAATTAAAATACTTGCAGATTCATTACGAGGCAGCTTTGTTACATTGACGTAACACTTCAAGTTTCTTGGTTCTTCCAGCGAGCATGTGAGTAGAGAGAACGATCAGCAGAACCAGAGAGCCATCATCCAGAAAAGATGAGACCGCTTACCGGAAAGTAGTATAGTGTCGGATTGCTTGCCTTCCTTCTCGAGCTGCTCGACGTAGCCATCGGAGCTGTACATGGTGTCGATGAACCTTTCAATCTTCAAAATGGTATGCGCCAAAACCGTAGTATCTCTGCATTCAGACCCAGATATGATCGTCAACCAACGAGCAACTGCCTAAACTAACATGCGTTACGCAAGTAGACCCTTATGTGGTGTTGTTAACTTGGTGCAACGTCTCTATTACTATTTGCATTTATTTGTTTTTCGCTATGGTGTTTCATTTGTATTTTGTTGATTTGCATGAACTTCTGCGGGACAGTGACCTAAATGACAGCTACGGCCGTCGCTTCCCGTCTCTGTATTCCTGATTAAGTATTATGTGCTTGGTCGGGATGCAGAAATAAACTGAACTGACCTTAAGCAGGTATTGCTGCGATCGGAAATCCCGAGCGGCATGTGCGCAAAGCTTCACACTGTGGCAGCAAGCAACAATAGAGATCACCCGACGAGATCACTCTATTATTGCTTGTTCGCGCCA
>Ga0210059_1004498_pt1 | contig 22515 bp, 13 predicted proteins | sample Ectturendosymbi2_FD_188042 | JGI IMG/M metagenome (GOLD analysis project Ga0210059, IMG submission 188042) | Ecteinascidia turbinata endosymbiont from Florida, USA - Sample 2 (SPAdes) (version 2) | ecosystem: Host-associated > Tunicates > Ascidians > Unclassified | place: Key West, Florida...
GCACCGTGGCAGCAAGCAACAATAGAGATCATGCTCGCAATCTCTCTTACTATTGCTTGCTCGCGCTGCACATATGATGGTGTTATTCTTCCCGCACATCCCGTTCGTGGTGAATCACACAATCAACGCAACACCACCGGAGAGGTTGCAACAGTAGCAGGCCTGTAACCAGCTTGGGATACCAGGATGAGGCGAAGATTTTTCTGAAGGGGGCCAATTAGATGTACAATAGTTTTACACTATGTTCAACACCTTTTTCCAAGGAAGGCAAAAAATTTTTCAAGGAGACTTGTGCCCCTCATAGTTACGGTCCTGTTCAGTAGAACCAAAAAAAGAGCTGTGTGCTTTCGCAATCAGTTGCAAAAATAAAAGTTTTTTATATATTGGGCAGGTGCTGAAAAGAAGTATGAATATAGCTATTTAGAGGAATACTACTGCATACTACTCATTGTTTCTTGTTATTAGTAAGTTGCATGTTGTAGGTGGTTAAAAAACATTGCCCTGATGAAGCCCCAGAGCTGGATTAAAGGGTAGGGGGGCCCGGGCAATTTTTACTGGAGGCAAATTTTTTACTTTACTGGAGAAATTTTACCCTATGACGTAATTAATGGCGTCATCGTTTGTAAAAGTTATTTTTTTGCTGATTCGCAAGGTTTCATTTGTTTTTTTCCGGTAGTTAAGAATGTCCTTACTCAAATGCACGTACAGTTAGCTGCGAGAAGTAAATACTAGAGTGTATTTTTACTAAGAAAAGTATTTCTACAGCGTATAGAGTGACTCGGCAAGAAACAACATTCACCTGAACAATAAGCAGAAACCAGAGTTTACAAACAAAAACACCGCAAAAATAACGTTGTTAATATGGTCAGCCAGGCTGATTGTGAAAGTTGTTTCCAAGCTAATTTCTTGATTTTCACCTTCATTTTCAGGTGCTCTGGTTAACGCCACTGCTTTAAAGTTGCTGCTTGAAAATCTTTCTGGAAAAAGCAAATCAGTCGCGGCGTTTCAGCTAATAATGCCAGATTCTTGCGTTTTTTCTTCTTAGAAGCTTTGTGCCTTCATAGCTCCTGATGGAATTACAGATTTCGGCATCGCTCAAGCTAAACACTGCAATTTCGTTTTCTGCTTTTTCGTTCTACGAATCGACTGATTAAAACCTTTTCTGACAGACCACGCAATAACATATAGTGTAGATGACTTCAATAGCTTCATATGTTTATGTTGTAACACAACGATAATAACCATCGGAAGAAAAGTGCGTTTCCACCACACATCACCCTTTATGACGAAACAAAGGTCGCGGTTCGACTGCGGCTACCTCGGGACTGCATCAGGTGTTTGGGATCATTGATACCAGCGTTGCCACTTCTGATATATTATTATTAACATGACATCAGATGTGATGCTCTCAGATAAATTTCTGATGTCTGATTTTAGGACGAAAATAAGTTAGATTCATGATTTTTAAGTTACCTTCATCAATTTCTCATCCTAATGTGTGTTTGGTTATCGTTTCAAACTAAAGAAGCTCTCTTCGCTGCGTTGAGACTAACATTGTACGCAAATTATAAACGACTTCTCCATGTAATGGCGGATATTTCGCTCTCTTTCGGATTCAACGATGGTAATCGCGCTTTGTTAGGTTTGTTAATAGAAGCATTTAGCTTACCGTAAAACCTCTATTTGAGCGCCACCTCTATTTGAACGACACTATAAAGGAAGGGTTGAAAAATAGAGCGCCATGGCGGTGAAATAGAGGTTTTACGGTGTATGAAACTGTAGCGTAAAAATTTGATGTTATCTGATGCTGAAAAAGGCAGCAATCTTAGGTTAACGAGACTGACCCCAATGGCAACATTGACTGATACTAAACAGCAGTCACCAACCACTAGCTTTAGCACGCAAATAGTAACGTTTTCGTGACATTTGTGCAATAGGCGTGATGCACGAGGAGAGAGTTATACCCATACCAAAAGAACGATTATTGGGAAAAAGTTACCAGCGAAATCAAATATATTTGCATTGAACAAAACCAAAAATACTTGTAGGGTATTCAGTAGAGATTACTAAAACTGGCAGACAGTCAAACTTGTGGAGAAATCAGTTGCTGTTGGGGGCCCCTGATACTAAACGCAGCATAGGAATATAATATAAAGTTGTATTATTGTATCGCTTCTGAATCACAAAATTTTTCAAACGAGTATTTTATTTGAAACAAATAAATTTCATCACGGGGGGGCCCGGGGCAATTGCCCCCCCCCTAATCCGGCCCTGGGAAACCCACTTGACTACGTGGGCGAAACGTCGGCTAATAATAAAAATCGCCAGAAGAACTAACTTATCTGCTTGATTTCAAACCTGGTGGCAAACGCTACGAAATAACAATATGAGTAGCAAAAAGAACAGCAATACCTCTTTGGCCATAAACGAAAAATCTGCAGAAGAATACCAGCATTCACCCCGGCCCGTGCTTCACATATCAACAGTAGCGGACACAGGCTGACTTGGTGGGGGGGGATGCGATGTCGATTTGCAATGAACCCAATGCCACACAGGGCCATATTGCGTAAATCAATCACTTTCGCATAGGTACATTAACGAGGAAACAAGTCTAAGCTTGGCTTAGAAGAAGCTTGAGTGATAAAACTGGTCAAACTTTAACACTGCACCGCTACGGAACCAACAAGCAATGTGGCACATGACAGCGATCTGACGTAGTCACTGGCGTCGGAGCAGGTACATCGAGGACTGGAGATAGACAGTTCATGATGTGACGACATAATACTCACTGTAGATTGCGTTTGTTACATCACAATTACCGGTGGCAGTAGTCAGCATAGTGCATTAGTGTTGTTTAACTTGTATGTTGCAGCAAGTGAGCGTATAGTCACTTGGATGCGGTTTAGATCAGCGCTCTTCAAATGGGGAACCTTACAGTTTTTAATTGTCGTTTGGAATAGTCTGCAACCCCAACACCCATAGTTATTTGTGCATAACATTTGTTATTGTAGGCAATTTTGATGAAATAATAACAAGAAGTAGGTGGATTCTGTTTATTTTGCAACCGAAAGTAAGAGAACAGAAATAAACAAACAATTCATAATGAGTGAAAGCACGAAAAAACAAAAGCGAGAAAGCACAATCATTCATGGGCGTCCGCAGAAATTTTTCCAGCGCGGGGCAAAGTCAATTTGTTGATCATTTTCAAATTGCTGACGATCATTGTTCCCTCTAAGATAATTTTACACTGAACCAATATTTGTTTTAGTTAGCATCATTATTTTAGGTTTGAATAAGTGGAGTTTTCAATGAATTACAAACTTTGTGAATTGTATAACAAATATACAATCTTTTCAAAATACGAACAAAATACACATTTCATTCAAATAGCTCCTTGTTTTCGGTGGAGTTTCCATTGCTTTGGAATGTTGCAAGTGCGCGAGAATGAGATTTCACTGCGCAACAGTTCTGGTGGTCCTGAGTATTTGCGCACCTTAGAGGAAACATTGCTGACGATGCAATGCAAATTGACGTTCACGAAATGCTTTATCCTTTCTACACTACAAAGAAAATACCCCATGTTACGGTAACAATCACAAAAAACGCTTCGTTGGCAGCAATAGCCAGGTATATTAGTATGACGACAATTTACACAGTACACTATCTGCAGATTTTCAACGCACGCAGGGTGTTTCTTTTCAAGTAAGCATTGCAGTGATCTGTAAAGAAAGAAACATTGGATTGCCATGATTTTCAACGAAATCACAAATTATGACTTTATTTTACTTACCAAGCAGAGCCGCAGCCAGCTGATGTGTTTAACTGAACATGTTTTTGAAAATTTCGGGGGGGAATTGCCCAGTTGCTCTCACCCTGATTGCGGGATCAGCTAGTAAGACTTGTATCACTTAGAATAGCATTTCTCAAACTTACATGAGCCTTGGTCCCCTTCAAAAGACTCTCAACACTTGTGGCCCCCTGCTCATCAATAAAAAGACCTAGTTTTGGCCTCTGCCTATGCTCGTGGCCCCTGCTCGGCCTCTGCACGTAACCCCCAAGGGGGGACGAAGACCCCGTTTGAGAAACCCTGACTTAGAAACAAGAGTTGCAAACGTCTGGGATCTCGTCCAAAGCGATCAATAAAACCTTGCTACACAAATCGGACAATTAAGTAGACCTGTATGTGGACACGACCACGGACAAACTTACTACAATTAGAACACCACACAACTTTTGCAAAATTGACCAGATGAATTATGAAAACTCGCCGCAGCAAATATAGCTTTGCACTCAATATTCAGCAAATATAGCTTTGCACTCAGTAGACGCCCGTGCGATCATTGACTATTTTATATCAGGTTCCATAAACAAGGCCAGCTCATCTAATGAAACGAAGAAACGTTTTTGACTAATTGTTAGCATAAGTTAAATTTTAGCATCTTTAGCGAGTAACGTGCAGTACAAAAATATTTTGGCGATGATTTTCAATGAAAACAAGTGTGATGTCAACATTTCTTTAGGTCTGGTAGGGGGATGCATCTCCTGCATCCACCCTGTGTTCGCGCCTGCATATCAACGTCTTGTTAAATATTTTTACTTTAGCGAGCAACAGTAGTTTGCTTATAGGACACTGCCTCTCAAAATACAAACTGACAAGATATGCCAGAAATACGGGGCATGGCCCACCTGCGTCTGTGCTGATGAGTTGGACAATTTTGAAAGAAATGCTCGTGGTAAGCGCAAACCGTACGCGAGTGCATGAGTACTTCAGTTGGAAACAAAATCAAGATTAATTAAAAACCATATTCACCTTCATAGTTTAGTTAATGCTGCTTTTTGAAAAACGGGTGGTAACGCGGTTTGTGTCGTAACCCGGATTGGTGTACTGAGCGGTTCGTAGGCCTACGTTGCAGTGGCTAGCTAAGTTAACACCGCCGGAGTGTGTCACACTGTAAACACAGCATGTGAAGGGCATGTAAAAATGCAGTATTTAAATAAAATTTTACGCACCAATCACCGTAAACTGAAATTCCTTTTGTACTTACTTTTACACGAGCGCGTTCATGAACTCCAAACGTAATAAAACGAGTGTGTCTTTCAAACCGGGGAGTGCTTGAACTACAGTAGCAGTAAGACAAGGTAACGCAAAGCTCGTTAATGCTGCGTAATCATGTGAAGCTGTGCCAGTAAAAATTCATTGCTGTTTTTACGGAAATAATCACTGCACATCTCTGAATTGGTGAATGCCAGCGACGTACCTAACGTTTGTGTCGCCCAGGTGGAGGCAGAATTTGCCGAACCTAGAACCTAGCTTGTAATGATATGTTACGTAACAAATAGCTATTAAGTTACAATAGGCCTACTCCGTGCTTAAGCGTTGTTACCGTAGTAAACAGTGTTGCCACTCTGATGTTTTAACATCAGATATGATGTTTTGATAGAAATTTCTGATGTTTGATGTTTTGGCGAGAAATCTGATGTTGACAGCTACAATAGCTTATTTTTGTTTTCCACACTTCTCTTTTTAGGTTGAAAGGAAGTTATATTCATAAATTTTAAGTTCCTTTGGTCAATCTCACATCCCAATGTGTGTTTGGTTATCCTTCTAAACCAGTGGTTCTCAAAGTGGTCGATATCGACCTCCAGGGGTCAATTTGACCATCCAAGGGGTCGATAAATAGTCACGGTGTCGAATGGGGTCATTGAACGGCCCCTAAGTTCTAAGAATATATTCGAATTGTGTATTATTTTATCATGCATTTCAAGTAATAAGTACTCCAAATTTATTTTGACACATACTTTCCTTGTAGTTGTTGGGCTAGGCCACAGGGTCTACAGAAAATTGTATACTTTAATTAGGGGTCAACGTGCAGAAAAGTTTGAGAACCACTGTTCCAAACTCTGAAGAAATTCTTTTCGCAACTTTGGGATGAACATTGCACGTTATATGCATGACCAACTTCACCATTTCGGAGAAATCGGTCATGCGGACGTCACGTCGTTGCAAAGCAGTGTTGCCAACTTTCCGGTTTCCCGCGAATTTGGGCTTGTTTTTTGTGGAATTGCGGTTTTTTTGATGACTTGCGGGCTGCTTGTTTTTGGGCTTGTTTTAATTGAAATTTGCTTGTTTTTTTGGGTTTGTTTTTGCAGATTTCTGTCTTAAAGATTGGTTTTTTTTCAAATTTTAAGGCACTTTTGCTGTTTCAATTTACTGCTAAAGGCATATTGGACGTGCTTTTGTGAAAATTTGCTCATTTTGGGCTTGTTTTTTCGGATTTGCCACCGTGATTTTTTATTTGATTTTCTTCCTGATTTTTCGTTTTGTTGAATTTTCCTGCCAGCACATTTTGGACTTGTTTTTCGGTTAAATTACCTCTTTTGGCTTGTTTTTCAAATTTACTTGCTTGTTTTTGCAAAATAACCTGGCATCACTGTTGCAAAGAGGTTCGTGAAAGAAGCATTTTGCTAATATGAAACTGCAACGTAAAAATCTGATGTTATCTGATGTTGAAGAAGGCAACAATCTGATGTTAACGAGACTGGGCCCAGTGGCAACGCTGGTAGTAAATAGTAATATCAGCAGGAGTTGCTTGACAGTACGGCAGAAACCTGCAATTAGTATTTTTCTGAAGCAACGAATCGCCAACTACACACGCTACTCTCCCGTAATTCTTCAATTATACAAACAGTCTTCTTTATTGCTAAACTCACCCATCTGTTATGAAAACAACCCTTTACGTATAGGACTGTTATGAAGTCTTCTGTTGTGTAGCCTACTGCCTGGGACGCGGGAGAATGGCGGGGTCATTGCCTCCTGCCTTTCAATAGGGGGCCAACGGCGGCGGAGGTGCCTTCTCATCACAATATCACAGGTAATTTCATGGTCTATCAATACCGAACTGAAGATTTTCAAAACCTTTTGAAGATTTTTGCCGTGTTTTGTTACGCAATAAAGACCAACACAGCAATCCGCTCGCGAGTTTCGCAAAGGAGCAGACATGAGTGAACTGCAAGCTGATCACAGCATGACACCAGAACAGTGAACTTGGCTCTTGTGCAGTGTGAGTGTCATACTGGCAAATGAACTGTCATTGCAAGAATTTCACCAATTAATCGGAAGTAAGCTGTTGACTTTCGCTTTTCTAGAAATATTTAGTCCTTAGTCCCAAATTCCATGGGGGGTGCAAATGCCCGTTTTGCCCACCCCATGTGGACGCCCATGTCTATAGATACTGGATTACATCCTGCAATTTTGCTTGCGGAGTGCCAAATGATCTGAGTTTATCTATGTATAAGTATTACTACTATTTTCGATTGCCAGGGTCATGACTTGTGCTATCCACGTTCGGCGGCCAGATGCGCTTAATTTATGAATATTCAGAACATTACATGTTATCTGATCAACAGTGGTGTGTTTAAGGGGGGCGAGCGAGGCACTTGCCTCGGGCCCCCTTTTCAGGAATCCCCGACGTGTTTCGTGCGTAAATTCCTCATTTTCTTGGTGAAAAACGTATTATCCAGTATCCACCCATATAATATACTCCGAACCAGATCAAAAGTAAGTACTCTGCTTTCAAAGGGTTCCCAACAACAACTGTAGGGTGTAAGTACTCAGCTTTTAAAGGGTCTCCAACAACAACTGTAATGTGTAAGTACTCTGCTTTTCAAGGAGGCCCCCAGTAGCAACTGCAATATGTAAGTAGGCCTACTCTATTTGCAATAGGGCCCCAGCAGCAACTGTAATGTTTAAGTACTCTGCTTTCAAAGGGCCCCCAATAGCAACTGTAATGTGTAAATGCCGTGCTTTCAAAGGGACCCCCAACACAGTAGCGTAGCCAGTCCAAAATTTTGGGAGGGGCCAAAACTTTTGGGGGGGGGCGAAAGGTTTGATTTTAGGCAAATAACACTATTTTGTTTGGGATACCGCTTCTAAAAGCACAAAATGACTATATTTTCTAAACATTTGTGGAGAGACATGGCCCCCTAGGCCCCCCTGGCTACGCCTATGCCCCAACAACAACTGTAATGTGCAAGTGCTCTGTTTTCAAAGGGGACCTCAAAAGCAACTGTAAAACTAGAGAAGTGGGGGGCGATGGCAGCTTGCTATCGCTTAACTATTATGAGTTGCTAGCTTTGTCTTCCCAACTTTCAATACTTTTAAGGTTGTGCATCATGAATACCCTTTTGCATTTTCTGGTATGTCAGTAATGCCGTATAGTCGCAGGAACGTGTCCTTGGGTGGCCCGCATATCTGCTTCGTAGGCTTGATCAAAAGGTCTTATCGCGGTTGACTGACTATGATAACGTCATCAGAGGGCCCCTCTTTGTAACCTTACCCCGGGACCCCAAAACCTAACTCCACCACTGCTGGTTAATCATTATTTTCTACACAAATTTTTGAAGTATAGGTGCTCAGCCTCAAATAATGTTTTTGGAGTTTTTTAGTTAAATCCAAAGCTGTGATATATTTTGTCTATTAGCCAAAGCCTCAGCCCGCCCAACACGGTCTTGCACAGCTAGCATGTCGAAAAAAATTTACAACAGGGAACAGACAAGACAGCCATTAATCCCAATTAACATCATGAAATAGACCTACATCTAAGCAATCCAAACATTATGTAACTTTGAAACTTCGAATTCTGGCAAATTTTTATCTGAAATTAACTTTCTTAAATCGTGCTGATATGATTGATGAAAAAGTTTAATGTTTACAAAAAACAATCAAATTGCTATGTGCTTCGCATCACTCTGTTACGGTTATTCATGCATTAACGGTTTTGTAATTTATATCAGATCATCTTCAGTGACGTAACTGAACGGGGACGAGCCACGAGCCGCCCCTCCTGACAAGGTAAATGCAAAAATCGGACCCCCTTCAGCTTACATTTTGATATTTCGTGTTCTTTCGGTTTTCAATGGTGTTTTCATTTTCTTGCTATTATTGACATCCACATCCCATCCGGATTCACTATCATTTCTTAACTTTTTTTTCTGAGTGCTGGCTAGTTCCCTCAAGGTGGCTAGAGCGACCCTTCAGCTAAACTTCGCCACCCTGACTCAAACCTCTAGTTACGCCACTGATTATATTTCTTCCAGGCGTGGGTTTTGGAAGGGGAGTCAAGGCCCCTGGATTTAAAATTGGACATGTTCCTATGAAATTTTCAGCAAAAAAGGTTGATGTCTTAGTTTCGAGTGGGTAAAATGAAATTTCACCACATTTGGCCCTTCCCTGGAAAAATATTTTGGCTACTCCTGGAAAATTTCACTAGTGCCATCCCCTGGAAAAAATCCTTCCGACGCCCAGGCTTCCAGGTTCCCATGATAGCAAACTGATCAATGTTTCTATTAAAATCAAGAAATTGTTTATCCTCCGCTATGCAGCGAATACTCGTACTACAGTAGATAGCCGTTCTTGGGACACTAAGCTCACTGTTGATGCTATTCAACCTGCAAAATAATCTGTCGTTAGAAAAGTTAGTGACCATCAACACCGGAATGATCTGAAAATTGTTTCCACGTTTGGAAAAACAGCCTTGAATTTTTCTTGTTATTTGGTATTTGTCTTGGTCCTTGAAACTTTCATATTCTTCATAAGGCTGTTTGACATATAAACGAACAGCCAAGAGATGAGCGAGATTGAAATCACTATCCTTCAGAATAGATATTCTTCTTCTAGTCTCTTGACAGTATGGGTAACTTGTTCTTTCGTTGCTTGCAAACCAATTAAAAACGAAAAATTGTTAGCAACACTCCAGCACACAGCATAGCTCTTCTCTCCAAATTTGACTGAAGACTCAATTACTGCGATAAATGAATATATGTATCATAAACTTATCTCTTAGAGGAAACTCATCCAAGGCTTCAAGTGCACTGCCATGGTTGTTTTGTACCCTACAGTTTGTTGAAGAGCTTGCACTCTGCGCCAGGTATTCTCCAACTCTTTGTGATTCAATATGTTAGAACACAATCATTAAACTGTGAAATCTGAAATTTGTGATGTTTTTATATTCTCAACAACATGAAATTAATTTGTGATCTCTTGCTGCATTCGTGTTATTTTGTGATTTGAGTCACAAAAATTCATGAACAAGCCATACCATACTTCAATCTGATCTTATTTATCCAGCATGCTAGGGACAAATTACAGAAGTATAGTTGTATAGGCTTTCATATTTGGTCAATTAAAACTGTGAACTTTCATGAACATTAACATCTTTGCGAAACTGCTTAAGCAAATTTATTAGCCCATACTTGGAAATTAAAAAAAAAATTCAAACTCATCTATTTTGTGAGGTGGATCAATCTGATTTTGATATGGACAAAAACTTGTCGATGGGAGTATATTTTGACCACTTTCAATAGGTTTTTAAATATTGTTTGGGTGATGCCAACGGTAAATCCGCCCCGACCAGCTACGTTCACCCTAAGCCAACGGTAAATCCGCCCCGACCAGCTACGTTCACACAGAACAACCGATAACCATGAGGTTGCGCATATTGGCTGCAACAGAAACCGCGAAGCATAGTTGATTAACGCCCTGTTTTAAAGACCGTCACGCCTGGCAAAGTTGAACTGAATTCAAGGCTATGCCCGTGCTGCCATTGCATTGCGGTCGCTGTTTATGTGGATGAGCAGCAAACAGGAACAAGGGCGAAGTAGACAAATTTCCTTCTCTTGACCCCTTTAATGGAGGATGCATCGCGGTCCAGGCAGGCCGATAATGCGGGAATGCTTAACAGAAATCACGTATGAAACCATAAGCCGGTACCAGCCCAGGGACGCCAGAGCAGCGACATGGGTGCAGCAAAGTTGAAAGCAAGAGAAACTTAAAAATCAGAAATATTTACCAATACACTTGTTTCTGTTCAGCAACAATGTTACCAGAAACAGGAATTACGAAAACCATTTTGAATTTTCTGGGTGCGCGAATAGCTGCCATAAATTTGTTTCAAGTCGATCTTGATATACCACCAGATTACCTATAATACTGTTACGAAAAGACACCTCCGTCCCGGTTGCACGCCTTTTTAAAGGTCAGGGGGCAATGTCCCCGCTCTTCAGCGTGCCTGTATGAGCCCTCGTTGACCACTTCGCATATCTTCTCACCTCCGTTTTTCGAACATTGGCTTTGATCCTGACGCCAAGCAGGAGAGTCAACAATGGTAAGGTTCAACTGAAGATTTCATTTCTTCGTCATGTTTTTGGCCTTTATATAATCTGATACTCCGATCTCTGTGGAACTGGGACGGGCTATTGCAACGAAATTTTTAATTTTCATGAAAACTAAAGCTGGAACTTGTTGTAAAAGGGATTGTTAAACAGACTTCGAAAAATGCCACAGGACCTACAGGAAGACTTACGCGATGATTTGGTTAGAAAAACTTTTGCAACATGCACAGCATGACTTGGCATAGAAACAGAGAAACTGTACTACATTTTTCTAGAGCTTCGCGATGCCGCAGAATCTAACTTGCTTTAAACAAAAGGTTTTGTTGCTCTCAAAGCAGCATTTCAGCAGCTGCAGGAGAGAAGCGAACATCGTAGTCACGCACAGCGCAGTGAAGACAACTAAGGCGGTCTCTGCGTCCCAATCACGGCTCCCTGCAAAATCGAGCAACGACCAAGCATTGCAAAGTTCGAACAACGTCGAAAAACTTTGTTGCGCAGCTGCGGCGATGCTCGCCAGACAAAATCATCACAAAAAGGAACTGAAAGAAAGCGGATACCAAACAGAAAAAAAACAAACAAACAAAAAAGCGAATCGCTAAACAAAACAAAGCAACAACCAAGGAAGGGCGCTCGGTGAGGCAGAACAAAAGCAGTGGTACAAGCGGCAGGGGCGGCGGAACGTCGAGGTTGTCGCCATGCAATAAATACGACAAACGATCGGTATGTTGAATAATAACAAGACAGGCAGCGAAGCGCGATCGACGTCGCTTCGCGGCGCAACAGCCAAGCGCGACCAGCAAGATAGGTTCGCCGGTGCGGCTTAACTCAAAGCGAAATCACAGACGGCCTAGACAGTTCCTCCAGAAACGCAGGCCAAGACAGGTTTCAAATCCCATCGCAATTTCCGTCGTTAATTTTCGAACCGGCTTCGGTCGAGTCAGAAGCTGCACGTGCTTGTTGACGTCTGGCTTCAAGCGCGAAGCTTTACTGCTTTGAACTGAGCATTGAATTCGCGGCACCCAGACTTTGTGCTCGTTTCGACGCCTTGTCTCCGGAACTAAACATCGGAGGTGCCATCGCACACTGACATCTGAACCATGACGAAGTCCTCCTTCGTTCCCGAAGAAGGTACTTACGGCAAATATCTACATTTAATCTTTGAGTCCTCGACTGCGTGCAATCGCAGTAACACGTTTGTGCAGTAAAGAAAAAACACTCGAGAAAAACAAATTTTGGTATTAAAGGTAAAAACGATCGATTTTCCTTCACTCGACACGCCATGAAATGCCAGAAATCTCACTTTGTAATTTCGGCACAAAGTGTTTGGAGGAGGGAGCCTGGTGCATGGCTTTCGGCAGAACGAGAAAACTTTCGACAAGCGGTTCACCTTGTTGGGCGTTCACACACATTCCAAGCACCTCTCACTTCATGAGCAATGTGCAACACAGTCAGGACGCGACAGTCGCGAACCGAGATAAAATGCGCGCGCAGCAGACCTTTGCCGGAATACTGCGAAGCGCAGGGTGTGACGAGACCACTGGTCTGTGTACTATAGAGCTCCCGTACGAAGGTCCCGTATTTCACAACACTTTCGCTAAGCTGGTACCACTTGAGGCGACTTTGTACTAACGAAATGTAACGCAAAGCGGCAGGATGTGACTGGAGGCCGAGAAAAGCGGGCGCGCGCTGTGCTGGTAGTTGCTTGGAAGACAGGAAAGCTTGCGAGGTACTGCCGCTGACGCAGGACGATGGACAAAACCGAAAAAATGCGACCATTCCCGAACTTGCCGCACAGGTGAGCAAGCAGCGTAAGCTCGAATTCTGATGCAGCCTTGTAGCAGCTTTTTCAGCAGCACGCAGTTGACGCAAGAGGCGCGTCACACGTGGAACACGAAATCGAGAAAGCGCGCCCTCTACAACCTGGGCATCTGACGACTAACACAAAAGATTTACATCACCGAGTGTAAGCTCTGAACTCAAATCCGTTTCAGAGCGATACCGTCTTCACGTGCATTTTGTAACGTTGACTTACTTCATGTTCGTCAAAATGGGCAATACAGACATGTGTCGGAAAACACTTCTCGCACGTTCCCAGCAGCCAACAGTAAAAGCAGCCCCGGACGCACTTTGCGAAAAGGTATGCATGTTATTTGATGGGTTTAAGGCAAGCGGGAAAAGCCGGCACCACGCCAATAGCAGTTTCACTGCGCAAACACACCTAACATGATTGGAAACGCATAATTATACATCACGCAACGCCGGCAAGCGGCGGATGACAGCGAGAAGCTTAGCGTTCATACGCCATTGATTCAGCGGCCTTCGCCGCGAACAGGAGCGTAACGAGGTTAGGTGGCGCCCGGGGCAAGAAACAAGTCTGGCGTCCCATGTTCGAACCTGTCTGGCGCCCTCACGTTCGAACCTAAGGTCTTTTGGGATCAAATGCACTGTAGTGAAGAAAGTATAGGTGCTGTAGTGAAGTACAGTACTTGCGACACAGTTAGGACTTCGGCGCCCCCCAGTGATTTCGCGGCGGGGGAATTGTGCCCCCTTTGCCCCTCCCTTGTTACGCCCCTGGCCGCGAAGAGCGGTATGGATATTCAATTGTGGCCGCTTTGCATGCTTTGCTTTGCGCGTTTGCGCCTACACGAGGTTCGGTGGGAAGCGTTTCTTTGCAAATTGTACTTCGACACAGGAACTGCAATGTGACAGACAAATGAAAAACAAACCTCCCCGGCTGGAACGAAACGCAACGGGTAAGGAAGTCGCTGGTACCAAACAAGTACACCCGCGCGTGCCGCAAACATGATTTCACCCGCGCGAGTCCAATTCTTCAACTGACGAAATCGGTCCGTGCCTTGCCGGGACGTGGGTCAGGCTGCGCGTTGCGTTTTTTTGTGACGCGCAATAGAAAGCGGCGCTGAGCGCGATTAACTTGGGGGGGGGTGTTTGGAAGGAAAAAAAGATCAGTCCGGAAAACGGAGATACGAGCGCCATTCGCCACTGCCGTACGAGGCGATCGAAAGCAGAAAAAACGCCGAAAAAGACGAGACGAAGACGACTCAGTTGGCAACAAGACGGTTAACGCTCAGAAGGTATCAACTGAAGCCATTAGAAGAAGGTGGAAAGTAACAAAAAAAAACAAAAAACACAAGAACGAACGACGATAGCAAAAAAAGGGACCGGCGAATCCCATTCAATAGCTGTGATAAACCACCGGAAAGCGAAAAATGTGCAATACGTCCATGCAGATGTATATTTTGTGCTCTTTTTCTAAGGTGTCGAAGTTTTTTTGTTCAAAATGCTGCCAACCGTTTCGTCTGCCACGACGCGAACGAACCGGTCTCACTCCATGTTGTGCGACGCGTTTAATTGTGACGACCGAAAGCGGGTCGCTTGCGCAGGCGGAGTATCGCGTCAGGCGCGCAATTTGAAGATCAATTAGAATGAGGTAAAACACTGTTTAGTACAACTGGCATATATCGATCAGCGTGCACTCGAATCTTTAACTGTACTGAAGCGGTCGTCGCCGAGCTAACGGCGGTCCGAACGGTCAGAGAGCGAACAATCCCGACCTGCTAGCGTCTCCCGGGAGAATGGCACTGGTTGTTCCGCTGTTGCGAAACCACCTCGTGTCTGCCCCCGCAGCAGTGGCAGGCGACGCCGCACGAGTGGCAAGTCTTGAGCAGGGGGTAAAGGCAGAGGCAGGGCACGATCACCGAGAGCAGGCTGAGGGCCAGCCAGCGGCAGCACAAGGAGCCGCGTCGTTGGTCCCGGCGCGAACAGGAGCACGGCTCGGCCAGGCACTCGTCGTCCGAGTCGGCCAGGCACCGGCGCAGGGCGCCTCTGGCGCACGGGACGCAGCTCAGGCGCTCGATGCAGCGTTCGCACGAGTCTCGCGGCGCTTCGCTGCACGAGCCGGGTTTGTTTCTGTCGTGGTTAAACATTGCTTGACAGTGACGGCAGCGCGAACGCTCGCCGAGGTCCTCCTTGCATTTGCCCGATCGCTTTTCGTCGCAGTCGAGCGCGCTCTTGAGCATGACCGGATTCTGCAGCAGTCCCTTGGGGTCCGTGTACGACGTGAACGTCGGACTGGCCGAGTAAAGCAGGCTTTTGCTGTACTGTTCGAACGACGCGTCGTCGTACTTCAAACGAGACAATTCCTTTCCGCCGTGATAAGCGACGCTCGAGCGGGACGGGGAATAGAGCGGCGGCGACGGCGATGGGTACTTGAAGAACTCGTCCGATCTGCTGCAGTGATTGCGCGCCCTGCCCGAGACTGCATTGTTCGACGACGCGATCTGCACGTAGGAGTTGGGTTTGGTCGGCTGCAGGTCGCGCTGTCGTTCCAGATTGTCCAGGTTCGGCGTTTTCGTTCGTCTCGAACGCGGGTGGTGCGTTGTCGCGGAATCGTGTCCTTGTCTGGACCGATGACGTCTCGGCGGAACCGCGCGTCGCCGCGTGAAGATGACGTCGCTGGGAATGTTGGCCGGCTTTTCCGGTTCCTGCGTGCAAAGGCGTGTGGTTGGCAAACGTGCGTTAAGACTGAAGCATTTTGTTCGGCCTGTGAAATGTGGTAAACTCGTTGCTTTTCACAGTGATGGAACGAACCGTCTCTAGCTGCAACTCAATAGCGTTCCTATGTCAAGTTTTATTAGGCAGGACGCATCAATAGAAAAGGAAGTTAAAATTGACTACTAACAGGGTTCTGGCAGTGACAGAATTGGGACATTTGGGTCCAAAAACAAAATCAACTGATAAGTTGGCGCTACTTTTACTCGCATGTCATGTTTGCTTGGGCGGCAGGGCCCAGCCTCTAGTTTGTACTCTGTGCGGAAAAAAGAAATGATATTCAACGAACTTAAGTGCCGAGAGAGCCAGTCAAGCTGTCTTCTGCAGTACACCAAACGCTTTGGTGCAGCTATCCCTGCTATGCCCGTTTCTGATATTTCAAAGCTTGACAACCTTCACTCGAATTGTCACATACTTTGTCCAGGCCCTTAAACACTCTGCATCAGTAACTTGATTCAAGTTAGAAGCATATTCGCGACATTCACAACGAACTAACTATAAGTGTTTGTGGAACTTAAACATTAGAACTTAAAAGACCGCCTCTTTTCGCTCGCAGACATTATTTCACTTGCCAAGTGCACGCGATGTCCCAACAGTCGCTTGAAAATTACAGACCACGGTGCCAACTACATTTAAACAACTTCACCACCAGAGGCGCTCAAGCCTGAAATTAAAAGCAGATTGGAGAAAATGAGCCTGGGGTTGCGGTTGTCATGCCTCCTGGTCGGAATCGCGCTGTGCCAAGACACCTGTAGGCCTCACATTAATTGTGCCGCGTTTTCTGTTTGAGTCTCCGCCGAGTTGTCGGCGATAATAATAATTAAGTAAGTGCTCGTAGGTGTATTTTCGTCAGATCATAGGTACGTGCTTTCAGCAGGTCGACGATCTCAACAGAGGAATTTTTCAATATGCAAAAGAGACGTACAGGAAGCTTGAACACCGATGATAATAAATCATGCCGGATTTCTGAGACTGCGAGGCTGTTTATCCCACCACTAGTAGCAAACGTTTCATGAAAGCGCAGCGTGAAAACGCACCAGTTCCACGAAAACGCACCACACTCGCTGATACGGATCGACAACTTCCAACTCATTTCTAGGTAAGCGAAACACAGCCCTGTCCACGTTGGCCTGGTCTGGTTCTGTATTAATTCGCTTTAGTGAAGGTCCTCGTTGCGGCAACTTACCTTCTTAATGTCTTTTAGATCGCTTTTCGATATCGTTACATCCTGCAAAGGAAGCCGCGGCGTTGGGTCCTTTACGCTGGTCGGACTCTCGCGTGGCTCTTGCGGCGTCGAATACAAGGCCCGGTGGGCCCGACCCGGTATTGAAGACGAGTGACGTCTTTGCTGGAGAAGTGAAGACGCGTTGGCGTTGGGGCGTTGCCAAGACGACGACGCCGAAAGAGTTTGTTGGCGAAACTGTTGGTGGATAGATTGAGACGCGGCCAGGGCGTGTTGCCTCGCTAAGCCGGAAGCGTTCGGCGCGTGAGAGGAGATTGAGTACTTCGCGCACTTCTTCGCTTCGTCGCATCTGTCTCCGTGAGCAGCCGGGAGCGGAGAGGAGACAGGAGAAGACTGCGCACAGAACACGAATCGATGAAGATAACCTAAGAACGTTGAAAAACACTCGAATGCGGACGTTCGTTGATTCAACGAAGCATCAGCGCGAAAGAGTCGTATCACGTTGAGCTGAGTTGCTCGGCAAAAAAACGACTGGAAATTAACAGGTCCCGAGCATGGCGGACAAATCACGAACATTTGCTGAAAGAACACGAGTTTTGTAAATCAACAAAAATCCTATTCTGCGACAAAGACAAAAAGAATTGCGTATGCTCAACCTTTGGAGTAAGAGTCGGCAAGTGAAGAAGCAAGAAATGCATGACTACACAGTTTAGGACAGTGGTTCTTAACCGGGGGGGGGGGGTGTCAATAAATTTTCAGGGGGCGCGAGCCCTTACGCACACTACTACATGGAAAGTTTGATCAATAAATTTACCAATAAATACATTTGTTTTTATAGTTTATTTAAAGTCAGGGGTCTTGAAACAACGACAATTACTCAAGGGAGACGTGGTAGAAGAAAGGTTAAGAAACACTGGTTTAGGAGGATTTTGTCAGGATGTTAATTCTTGTCACCCCTGATTGTTGGATTAACTGATTCTTGATGAAGGCACTGTTTTTCAGTTGATGTCGTAGTTCACCAGGTCGTTGGCTTGGCGAACCCTTCTGTAGACTTGGAAAAACGTCGTACAAACGTATTTTTTCAGCTTATCTCTTCTTCAAAGTGGGTCCCCAGTAAAGTTTACCATGCGGTTTCCTTCATGACAAAACGAAACTCTTCAAACGCGAAAAGAGAAGGTGATGTACATCAACTAAGCGAGAACTGAGCATTGGCAAGGTTGGCGAGCCCTGCGTGGTTTATTTCCCCGCTCGAAATCAGTCAGGCGGTTGCGCAATCCGACGGGGAAACCCCGCCTGATAGCCATCGCCTTGTAAAAAAATTATTATCTGCAACATCCTCGAGGTCGAACGAACGTTTTTCGACGCAAAATGGTTTAAGACACTTTGATACGTCTTTGCGCAACGACGCCACAGGCAAAAGATTTAACAGATTGATGCTGCGACATATGCGGTTAGAACGAAGCACAAGAGCGGTGTTCTAACGTCGCCGCCATAGTGCAATCAGTAAGCTTTTGTTACGACATCGCGCTAGACTTAAATCTTCAGCCGGCTGTGCCTAAGCATTTCACAAATTTGAAAAAAGGCGAAAATCGACCGATGAGCATTTTCGGCCTTAGCTCGGTTGACAAGGAATGGGTTTGCGCGTTCGCAAATGCGAAACAGTGGGCATCCTTTTGATATGCTATACAAGCACCATGTCTTTGGATACTATAGCTGAAACTAAGCTAGTACATGCCGCAATGACTTTTCGCAAGCTGCTTTTGTGTAGTCCTGCAAGCAGTACAAGTTTTGCTTTGCGTCTTATTGCAACTTAGCATTGACCTTTTCTCAACTGTGTTTGCCCATTCTACGTTCGACTTGCATTCGTACAGACAGTTTCGGCTTTTGTTATAGCTTTTTATTAGGTCTCATAGTAGCGTTTAACTGTCATTTAATCAAAAGACACCGATAATGTATTAACGTTATTTTAAATATTTGCTGATGTATCTGCAAACAGAATGGATGAAACTGCAGTTTTCAAAAACTGCAATGAATGAAGTACTTGAGAACCGCACAATGCACTAAAAAGGTGTTTCCAGCATTATTAAAACCTCTACAGTTTGCTGTAAGCTTTCGAGGAATCAGCCGAATGGGTTCTGCTTTAACCTTTGTGCGATGATTTAAAGCTTGCACATATCTGTATGCAAGTAACTAGTCTCCACACAGGTGAAGAGTTTGAATCTCTTGGCACATTTTAACAGGAAATCGATTTCACGTAACACCACGCATCGTCGGTCCTGCAACCGGCAAGCAACACTTACCGCTGAAACGCTGAAAGGCTAAAGAGTAGAGAAAGCAATCTGCGTAATTCAATATTAAACCAGAGCAAAAGCTTCTCTCTTTCACCTCATGAGTAAGGTAAGCTGGTGTCTGGCATAGCGCATTCAAGCATTTTTTTCAAAATCTCTTGAAAATTATTTTTAAATAACTCACAAAATGATTCAGTTGAATCAGCGAAGTTCACTAATTTTCAAAACGACTGCGCAATACGTACGAGGCCTTAACGCTTTAAAAACCCTACGCTCCACATCCCTATATTTTAAGATCTGGATTTACATCTCAATTGAAACAAAAACCTTAATCATGCTCTGTCTTGTTAAACCTTCTGCAACATTTTCCAGTAAAATTGGCCAATCTCTGTTCAGCAAAAAGATGTGTCAGTAGTGGTGTTGCTACGAATATACACACAATCAAACTAATCAAATTTTTCATACTGCAGATAGCTACGGCGCAATGGTGGGGTCTTTCACTCACGGCGGCAACCTATTTTGGAAAATAGATCTAATGAATATCTAAATAAGAGCTAGAAATTATCTTAATTTGTTAGTTAGTGTTTCTTAGGTCAACCATGGATAAACCCAAATGAAGTGAAGTTTCTGATGACAACAGAACGTTTATTGCGAGGCGAGCATAATAATATGCTTTCATTACCGACCATACTAATGTATTAATATGCTTAGTATAGTAGGAATTTAGCAGAAGACAAATGTTTCGAGACACTTCCGTAATAAAATACTGTCTTTGCTGAAAAACACCCGGATGGAGACGAGAGCAAAACAAGATCTTTCGCCACTGATGCGGAAATTCAAACGGAAGAAAAAGGATCATACGTGCAGTGTAATCTTTGTTTTGCTTGTCCCGCTCGGAGCAAGCTCTCTCGTTAAATTGTTCGACGCATACTAGCAGAGCTTCTCACACCTAAAGGTTAGAACCAGGATTTTAATTTTCACTTTTCTTCATTTTAGTTGTCAAAGTGTTGCTACCCGTTGGTGTTTTCTTCTCTGTGACAAATCAGTCTATAAAGGCTCTGTTGAGTGTGCCAGGTGGTCGACCGCTGCTATACGAAACCCTATTTTTCTTTTGTTAAAGCACTTTAAAGAAACATACTAAAGACGGTAATCGAGTGCATTTAGCATAAGAAACCCCGCTTGACTGCATTCTCACACTACACACTGTGGCTGGAGAAGATGAATTCTGCAGCAGCTACGCATACTTCCAAAGATCACAACCATGGTGGACCTTGTATCACAACAAATAGAGGAAGCCATTTATCTCAAAAAACGAGTATCTTTGCAAGATGATACAAACTTTTTCTCCGAAACCGCAGATGTCAACAATAGGCTGTCATTTTAAAACACGGAAAATGGAAGGCACTGTTGGGATGGCAAACAATGATTCGAGGTTTCTTGGTAACATGTTCATTACACCAGAATATCGAATCAGAGCGACATCAATCCTACCATGAGTAATGAACAGGGACGCCAGAACGGGGGTGCATTACGGGGGCACTGCCCCCTCTGCTCTTTGAAAGGGCAACGGGGGCACAGGTGCCCTTCATATAACAGTATCATACGTAATTCCATGATTTATCAAAATCGACTTGAAACAAATTTATTGAAGCTATTTCGCGCACACGTAAAATTCAGAATGGTTTTACATAATTTCTGTTATTAGTTTTGAGGTCACCATTGTTGCTAAACATGTAAATGCGAAAAGAATGACAATTGTGGGTGTGTTTTACACTGAACTCAAGCAAAGAGTTTTGAATTCGTAGACCGTCAAAATCATTGGCGTCCGCAGGGGGTCAAGACAGGGGCGAATACAGGGGGGGGCGATCACCCCCAAAAACCTTCAAATTAACTTTATTCGCCAGGATTGTGTACAATTCGGAAAACAGCATTCGCAATACAAGGCCATTTTGTCATCCATTGTTTTGTCACAGCAGTGTTGTGAAATGTGCTTCACCCTCTTACAGTAGTGAACCCGTAATGGGACTTGTAACGCTAAATCAAATGATATTTTATTGTGCGGCTGCTTTTTGAAAAGAGCAGCATTGCAGCTACACTGTGCTGCAACCACCGTGCGGGATGTTAGGTCTCCTAAACTACATTTAACAACATACACAACCGAGGACGTAATCAACATATTCGCCTCGGTAAAAATTTGACCATGACTATGGCCATGATTGCCCTCAACTTTTTTACTGCCCCCCCTGCCCTACCGCTGTTCCGGCGTCCCTGGTAATGAAACTCGATAATCTGTTTTTAGTTTTTATCCCCACAAAATGGAAAATAGTCTTCAAATAGCGTTACGAGAGCAATAACCTTTTTTTGAACGTACATAATGCTTTCTTTCATGTCAGGCTAAGCAAAGGAACCGGATGCAGTGAGGCGAAACCATGTCTAATACTGTACTTGGCAATTGCTTTTGCGTTCATTGTATGTTTGATATGCGACGGGAACTGGAGAGGGGTTTTGAAAAAAACCTTGGTTTCCAGCAAGAATGAAACTGTTAAAATCTCCACAAGCTTCTCGTGCCTCATTCCCTGTTTTCTGCTGATAAAAATTTCCCTACCATTGGTTTCAACGACAAGTGGGACTGTTTTTGTGGCTCGCTTGAGCTGCTATGTCCCGCTTAAACTACGCGTGATTCCACTTCATCAGGTGGGTTAACGTTTCCTCACATTTCAAACGAGCCCAGCCCAAGACAAAGCAACCTACCGATTGCGCTTCATCCGAGGCAGTGCTACTCCCGCAGCTCATGTTCAACGCCGTCACTGAAATAATAAAAAATATACGTGAAAAACCACAACAGGCATGAAAATACGGCCTGATTTCTACGTACATTTGTTGGGCCGTAAGCAACTGGCACTTCCTAGCGTGCAGTAAGGTAAGCAGTCATCACTTGAACAAACAAGTGACAATATCCTCTTGATTTATTCATCGGGGTCAGAGGCCTTTGACAGCAGGTCGAGGTGAACAGTTCCGAACTTCAATGGTTTGACAAAGCGCGGAACGTGATCGTAGTCACTTGCCGTCAGAAGCATTCGTCAGCAGGTGAGACGATGCAACCGTTACGACGGGCATGTCGCTGTGACGATGCAACGATGACCGCACGAATGGAGTGATTGATGCGTTCGTTTTGTTTTGTTTTTTTTTCACCCAAGCATTCGCTCGTCACTCACATTTGAGCAACAGGTCTCACAATAACTCACACGCGAATCGGCGAGCTGATATTTGTTTCGGCCGTTTTCCCGGAAACGCAGTTGCATCATT
>Ga0210059_1004499_pt1 | contig 22514 bp, 10 predicted proteins | sample Ectturendosymbi2_FD_188042 | JGI IMG/M metagenome (GOLD analysis project Ga0210059, IMG submission 188042) | Ecteinascidia turbinata endosymbiont from Florida, USA - Sample 2 (SPAdes) (version 2) | ecosystem: Host-associated > Tunicates > Ascidians > Unclassified | place: Key West, Florida...
TTGTGGCTTTACAAATATTGCTGAATGATACGTACAAGCTGAATCATTGCAAGGAGATGGGAGCAAAACTAGGCAGGAGATTCCTCAAACAGCCGGCTGAAAAGCTCAAGGCGGTTTTTGTTGCTAAGCGTGTAAAGTCACACATGATTGCAGATTGCTTCTCAGCACAAAGCTGAACTGATGCGTGTCATGTGGTGTGGAGCAGAGATCATCCAAGCAGCAGGAGTGGTAGAGCGGGCTCCTGCCGGAGTTTGCATATTTAGGCTGGAGCATGAGCCGGTGTCAACTTTAAGATCCGTGCAGGAGGCAATCAAAGTTTTTAAGGGACGTATTGAAGTTTCTGTAAGTAATGATGCTTGTTGTCAAACAGAATCGAATCAATTGAGACTAATGTTTTCTGACCAGCGACGCAGCGTCGTCACGTTGACATTAGTAGATTTAGTGCAGCGTTACTCAACCTTTTTCTACCTCAGCACCCTTTTTTTTTGGTCAGGCCCTAAGCAATCCAGGACCCCCTACCATTGCCTAACACATGGTTACTATAAGGATAAAGTAAAGACAAGTGCAGTATATCATATTCCTTTTATCTTTGATCGCCACATGATATGTGACCTTCCCCAGCATCCCCTTAAATTGATTTCAGCACCCCTGGTTAAGAAACCCTGCATTAGTGTGACACTGGGTTGGAGTTCCAAGCATTTCACCACTAATGATGGCCTGTGCAAAATAACAGTGAGTGAGTGTGTAAATGACAATGCAGTTCGGGAATTAAGGAATCAATGCAGCAACCATGACGATGTTAGGCTAATGATGTGGGCAAAACAGGGATGTGGAAGCGGTTATTTCGTCAACCGCTTCCACACTTATAGATATTCCTCATAGCCTACTTCCTTATTTTTCCCAAGTAACGGGATGCAAGCAAGTACAGCGTTTAGGTTTTTGGCACTGGTTATTACTTTTCTGGTGGTTGAAGTAAAACTATTGGGTCTTGAACTCTTTGTTTTGACGCTGTTGTTTCTAAGTTGTTTCCAGCATCTTTTATGTGATTAACTTTGTACAACGTAATATGCATTTTAGCAAGAAGAAAAAAGCATCGACTCGCCAGGTTTCAGGATGTGATTTTGATTCAAAATGGCATAGAAGTGACCCATGAGCCGCAATATGTGGGGTTCAATGAACACTGACTCAATGGTCCCGCCTAACTTATTAGATATACAGACGCTTGAGAAAAAGCATGATTGCTATACTTTGTAATTCTACTATTTGTTTTGTATTATTTTTTGTGAAAGGGCTTAGGCTAGTATTGGCATATAAATGCCGTGGATAAAGCTGCGTAAATTTCAAGTGGTTTCCAACCCCAGATGAATGCGACTTGCCTGCTTCAACTCCTTCCATAGGTTTAGCCTATTTCATCCAACATTTTGGCTAGTTTTGAAAAAACGAAAATATCCTGTTTGATTAACACACAACACACAAACAAAAATATTCCCAATAACAACATTCTGAAGCAGTAGCACAACCAATAATTTTGTTTGGACAGTCAACGGCATCTTGGGTCCAACTGTTCCATCCTTTAGTTTGCAACTGTTGAAAATTGATATAAAACACCAGTAATCTTAGCAAGTTTATTTCACGGGCCCATGACTTTTTTGACCTCATTCTGATTGTGATATTGTTTTGAAGCCTTGTCAGAACCAGACCTAAGGCCTTTAACTTATAATAGTAGCAGCACAGAAGTCCATAAATCATCTCATGAAGACAGTGATGCTGTAGTACTAGTAGCAAGCCTGTAACAAGCTTGGGATACCATGGTGAGGCGAAGATTTTTATGAGGGGGACCAATTAGACAATAGATGTAAAATAGTTTCACACTATGTTCAACACTTTTTTCCACGGAAGGCCAAAAATTTTTCAAGAGGACTTGTGCCCCCATAGTTATGGTCCTGTTCAGTAAAACCAAAAAAGAGCTGTGTGCTTTTGCAATCAGTTGCAAAAATTAAAGTTTTTTATATATTAGGCAGGTGCTAAAAATAAGTATAAATATAGCTATTTAGAGGAAAGGTATCTTAAAAAGCATCTCAGCAGTGTTATAGTTTTATTAAGCCGAACATAAAAGATATTCATGCGGACCCTTATCTCCCTCTTGTCACATCAAGTTCAACCAAAAGAGGTTTGGCATTAAAAAATTTGCTGTTAACATTCACTAGATATATACATTGATTATTTATTTTCTTCAGATGCATGCAAACATACCTTGTTATAGTATTGTTTAATTTTCAGGATTGATCTTTGAAATAATATTTCGTTTTGATTCACCTTCAAATATTTAAGATCTACTTTCCATAAATTGGTAATAGCCAGTGATAATAAACCAGTTAATGTGTTTCAGTTAGCTGCTTGAAGTTTCGTTAGTTCGATTTTTAATTTAAGGAATGGTGCACATAAACCATGCAGCAATGGACCAACAGTTTTGTCCAGTTCCAAGCATGGTTCCTTGGTCCCTCAAGCTGGTTCATGGGTCCCGACACATTGGGATCCTTGATCTACTTGGATAATGAATGAAATAATCCATGTAACTTTTAAGGTTGCAGGTATTTTGCTCCGTAAATTCCCACAAAGCGTGCAACAACCCTAAGATACTTACTGGAAAAATTTGAGCAAAAAATATTGCACCGTGTTATAGCTACGCTTCATATCATAAAAAGTGGCTCGTAGGTGCTGACTTTCCCCTATGCTTTTTCTCGTTCTCTTTTGCTACTGATATGGCACGTACATTCAGACTTATAGTGCAACTTCACCGTTTAATCCACATCGAGAAATGGATCAAAACGTTTCGCCAAATTACTCTTCAAGTCAAATAACCTATGTGGAAGTGGAAGCGCTTCCGATTCCACAGAAAAAGGACCGCTTCCATATCCCTGGGGCAAAAGCACAAAACTCATGACAAAAACCAACAAAACAGTCTTTGACTTGCGGTGTGCTGAAATGACCTATAATATTGCCTACGGTCAATTTGAAAGGGATTGTAAGTTATATGTAATGTTAATCTTGCTAATTTTTTTGGTAGGATTTGCTTGCAGTTGCACATTTATGTTATTGCCTAGTTTGGCTGATTAATGGTTTAGAATTTTGTCTGATCACATGTAGGATTCAATATTTGTAAATCAGGTTATCAGCTGCTGGGCTTCACCTTGGATATTTAAAATGGGTCTTTTGTAAAAATTGGAAGTTCAATTCAAATAATTGTTAGACATTATTACATCTGGTTGATTAATGAAGCTTGAATTACTTAACTAGTGTTTCAACAGTTTACACAACTTGAATTAAAGCCTATAGAGGTAAAAATGTATATTTGATTAACAGTGTCTATTTTGCCTGGGATCTGTTGTTGGGCCTTTACTATTCCTTAATGACATTGTGAAAGCCTCCGCCCTTAACACTTTGAGAGCCGCCTGGTTTCGGTGATTTTCGCAAAAAAAACAGCAGTTTTCGGTTGCCTTACCAACATCCTAGCTCCTCCACCCATTGTGCTAGAGAGCTGTTCAGTGGCTCAAACGGATCGGCCAGTCTAGTAGATTGCACTCGAAAAAAAATTTTTTGCTTAGAGGGTGCAGTTTTTTGTGAGTGACGTCATAAGTGGAGGACTTTTTGGCTACCTTGGCCCACTTTGCCTGGCCCTGGGCGCCAATCGTTGAGTGGTAGTATTTCGCTGAAGTTTTTACTAGAAACTAGGCTACAATCCGAGTCTTTTGATACTTTGGATGACCTGCTGGGGTTTCGGGTTCAAAAGTTATGATGATGTAAGTTAGTAAAAATATTTGACTAATTAGCTAATTAGATAATTAATTAATTTGTTTATTTCAAATCATAAGTTTTGAACCAGAAACGCTAGAAAGTCGATCAAAGGCTCAAAAGACTTGGACTCGAGCCTAGTTTCGAATGAAAACTTCAGCGAAACACTTTGGCCTAGCAGTTGGGCCCTAGGCCAGGTAACATGAACCAAATAGACCCTAAAACTACTTTACTTATGACGTCAGTCACAAAAAATCCGCACCCCCAACCAAAAAATTTTTTTTCGAGTGCAATCTACTAGACTGGCCGATCCGTTTGAGCTCTTGAACAGCTCTCTAGTGCAATCGGCGGAGGAGCTAGGGTGTTGGTAAGGCAACCAAAAACTGCTGTTTTTTAGGCCGAAATCCAAGTACGAATATCACGTAGGCCGGCTCTCAACGTGTTAGTACTGTTTTATATGCTGATGAGATCAATCTGCATATTTTGAGGAAAAAACACGAAATCTTAGAAAAAACAGTTAACCATGAGCTCAAAAAATCGATCACTGGGTTCGTGCTAACAAATTATTTATCAATTATTCCAAAAGCAATTTCATGCTCATGAACAACCATAAAATTATCAATTGTTTAGTGTTAATGAATCATCACCCAATATCAAAACAAAGCAGCTTAAAATATCTTGGCGTTATACTTGATGATAAACTTAATTGGAAGCCTCAAATTGAAAAGTTGGTAACACAGCTCTCCAAATCATGTGGAATGTTGTTCAAATTAAAACACTATACCATCATTTCAGTGCTCAAATCTGTTTACTTCGCTCTTTTCCATTACTATTTAACTTACTCAATATTTAACTGGGGAAGGGCCAAAAAGACGACTTTACTCCCTTTAATTAGATTACAAAATAAAGCTGTGAAAACACTTGAATATAACAAAACTAAAACAACTGTACTCTATTTCAAGCACAAAATTTTAGAAATACCTGATTTATTGCAATTGTCAGTTGCCCAATTCATGTACTCCTTCTATAATGGTGGATTACCAAATCACTTTGATAACTACTTTGCTGAGATTGCATCAGTCCACAAATATCAATTAAGACTTGCTTCTCTGCAAAAATATTATTTACCCAGAATGAAAACATCTCTGGGTCAGCTTTCTCTAAAGTATATTGGTCCGAAAATTTGGTCTAACATTCTGGAAAAATTGAAATCATCTTCGCCTTATTCATTTGGCAAAAAATATAAAAAAGTCCTGCTATCTCGCCAGACTTCCTGTTGATGTTTGTTTTATATGCTTGTCATATTCTGTTTGATCTTCATTTTATATTCTTGTCACATTGTGTAATATTGCTCTGATGCCACTATTTTCCCTTCTATCTACTCGAAAAACTTCTTTATTCTAGGTTATATTCTTATGTTAAGACAAACAAGCTATTATCTCCAAGCCAATATGGATTTTGAGAAGGGACATCTACTGAATTAGCTATAAATGAAATATATAACTATTATCTCCATAATTTTATCAGGGATTAGTAACTTGTTCAATATTTCTAGATCTCTCCAAAGCATTTGACACTGTGAACCAAAAAAAAATTTTAGAAAAGCTAGAAAAACAATATGGCATTAGAGGATTGCCATTGAAATTATTTGAAAACTACTTAGCTAATCGAACATATTTTGTAAGTATTGAGGATATTCAATCATAAAACGCTAGTGTAACATGTGGTGTTCCACAAGGTTCAAATCTAGGGCCTTTATTTTTCTTACTCTATGTAAATGATATTACACATGTCTCAAAATTTAAAACAACTTTATTTGCGGATGATGCAGTTCTTTCTTTTTCAGCAAAATCAGTCATTGATCTTAAAAAAAAGGTTAACGAGGAGCTAAATAATATTGACAACTGGTTGAAACATAATAAACTATCTCTAAATTACAATAAAACTCGTTACATGCTGATTACAAAACAAAAAATACCTCTGGACTTTGATATGAACATTAGCATTAATAATCATATTATATCCAAAGTTGACAATCTTAAATACTTGGAAGTAGTATTAAACAACAAGCTAACCTGGAACTCACACATAGCTCAAGTGAAAAAACAAATATCCCAAGCCTGTGGAGCTCTGACAAGACTTAGACATTACCTTCCCATCAATTCTTTAATAACAGTATATTATAGTTTAGTCTTCTCTCATCTTCAATATGGAATAAGTAGCTGGGGTTCAGCAGCAACATATTTACTTAAAACAATAAAAACAATACAGAATAAAATTATAAGATTAATTACATTTAGTTCATATAGATCAAATGCTGTAAAACTGTATGCACAGCTCAAAATTTTAAATAGAAATGACGTTAGTTACAAATAGCACAATTGATGCATAAATTTAAGCATGACTGCTTACCATCTGTTTTTAACTATTTATTCACAAAGTTGGACAATATACATTCATGTAATACTAGACAGAAAACATCTCAAGAATATATAGTTTTTCGCGTGTGTTTGTTTCCCAAACAAAAATGAATGAATGAATACCTCTATAGTTGCTCACCCCATCCCCTGTACATAGGCATGCTTTTCCCCACTGTTTTTTGTTGTTGTTTTTATGCTTATTTCACCTGACATTGATTTGACGCTTTTTATTTTATTACTACTTGTAAAACGTCTTCAATTAAAATTTGGTTTGTGTTAGCAGCAGGGCTGGCTGAGAACTTGACCCAGGTGGTCTTTTGCCAACCCTTTGTGATTCAACATGTTAGAACACGATTACTAAGCTGCGAAATTTCTTAATTTTTTATATTTTATTATTACTATATAATCAACTGGTGATCTTTGATGTAATTGTATTTCCTCTTGCTGCTTCGTGTTATTTTGTGATTTGAGTCACAAAAATGCATGATTAAACCATACCATACCTGATGAGGCAAAAACCGTTCTGAAGTTATTTTGTCAATAGCTTAATTTACACAATTTTTTGAAGTGGTAACCTGACATTTTCAAAACAATCGACAAGTTGGGAATATTTGACCTACATAGCTGATACCTAGTAAAAAATATAATAACTAGTAATTATAATAGCCTAGGCCAAGAACAGGCAATTAATTTTGCTCGGGAGCCACTTTTAAAAGGCCGTATTTAGCGGGGGGCTGTAACTTCTAATGGAAATAGAAGCAAGTCTCTGACAAGTTAGCCTCAGCACTAACTTGGAAGATATCTTAGATTTGAAGAGATTTTCTAAATGCTTCCGCAGGCCACTGGAGACACTGCGCCGGGTCACATATGGCCCGCCGGTCGCTAATTATCCACCCTTGGCCTAGGCTATATGCCTAGACTATATAGTACTTGACCACGGTGCACTTTTTGCTTTGACCATTTTTGAAACATTAAGTTCTAGGACATGTGTGGCCAAACTACGGCCTGTGGGTTGCATCTGGCTCACCGACCAATTTAATCTGGCCTGCCAAATACCTTACACAATGTTTTCAGGTAGCAGTGCGACAGTATTAGCCTTGGCTATGGCGTAAATCACACTGTATTCGGCCTTCCAATGACCAGACAGTCGCAATTTTGGCCATCGGGTCAAAATGTTTGGCCACCCCTGTTCTAGGAGCACATAATTTTTTTAAATGTGGTTATGACCAAACTTTTGTGAGGTGCTTCATGAAAATATTAAAAACTTATATTGTGTCCATTGGCCACGGAAGCCAAGACCCATCTGGCTTAGTGCATTTATTTTTAATCACAATTTTTTTAGATGGAGGAGATAATTTTTTTTCACCATTTTAGGATGATTTCTCTCCTCAAACTGTTAAAGTGACCATCCTTTACAGCTGTGTGGGCCAAGATTTGTATGTTTGAAACAATGCAAAATTAAAAAAATAAATTTGATGAAATCTTACTTAACGTTTCTAAACCAATAATTTTATCATGGCTTTTGATCTTTGAAAGTAATCTGCGCATATTCAGTGAAAACTCATTAATTGTACAAGTCCTTGCTGAAGTTACGTTTTAATTTTGTTATGGCAGGCTATTAGTTCACTATCAGAAAAGTTTTACCTAATGTTGAAATGTTCAGTGGCAATTTAATAAACATTGTTTGTGCTACTTATGATGAAAACAGTTGCTTTTGCAATGTTTTAAGTAGTTCTTATGATGTTTCTAATTTTGCGGCATAAGTTAAAAATTTTATGTGGCTAACGTAACTTTAATTTTGAAAAGGTTTTTATTGACTCCCTGGTTGTATTTATTTTTTAACAACTAGCTATTTGATTAAGCTTGTTAGATAACTTTCATTATAAGATGCATGGTTATTATGTGTATTTGGAAATTATTTGCAAAGTGAAGAGGTATGAAATAAGTCTAATTTTACCAATCAATCATCTTTTTTATTTTTTGTTTGTCAACTTAATATAAAAAGTTTCACCGGAATTGTTAAAAAAAAACAGTTTACATCTGAAGTTGAGGTCCAAGTGTATCTGTTTGGCAACCATTGGTTTCCAAAAAGTACCATTGGACATGGCTGAGACAAATGGCATCTGGGCAGGACAAAAGAAGTTGTTGAAACAAGCTTTTCCTCTCATTCTTTTACTTACTTTCAATCTCTTTTATCATAATACTGTGTACATCATTTTGTTTATTTCATTTATGTGTGTTTTTGACAATGTAAATGATCTACTGACCAGGCAAATAAGTTTGCAGGTAAGTTAGTATGTTATAATTGGTGTGTATCAAGTAAATTATTACTGTTCTGATTGTATTGTGCAGCAAATGGTTAAGGGCAAATTTTAATTCACAGATTTATTAAACATGCATTACACTTATAGCTTTAGCTTGTTAAGAGTAGTGCAGGCCTGAAATGAATATTCACCAATTTTATTCTGGTAATGAAAACTTAGAAAAGTGATTTCAGCAAGATTTGTATTAGACTAGTATAGACCAAACTATTTGCAATGTTTTAGTTTGAATGTAGTATGTCATGTGGCATGGGCGTCCAAACTTTTTTCCTAAAAAGGCTAAATTTGTTCATGTGAGGGCAGGCCTGTAGCCATGGGGTAGTATTCGAGGACAGCACTCCCCTAATTTTTTTGTGACCCCCAAATTTTGTTGTGCCCAGAAACATTTGTTTGAAACATATAATAAAACCAAAAGTCTTGCTTCCCTAAAGACATATTTTGCCCCCCAAACCTTGAAATCTGGCTATGAGCTTGTGTGAGGGTGCCAGTGATGCCAGGTTATTTTGCAATTAAACAAGTAAGTAAATTTGAAAAACAAGCCAAAAACAGGTCATTTAACTGAAAAAACAAGCCCAACATGTGCACGCAGGAAAATTCAACCAAACAAAAAATCAGCAAGAAAATTAAATAAAAAAGCAGGGTGGAAAAACTGAAAAAGCAAGCCAAAAATGAGCAAATTTTCACAAAAACACACCCAATATGCCTTTAGCAGTAAATTGAAACAGCAAAAGTGCCATACAAATTGAAAAAAAGTAATCTGCAAAACAGAAATCTGCAAGAAACAAGCCCAAAAAGCAAGCAAATTTCAATTTAAACAAGCAACCCGGAAGTCTTCAAAAAAAACCTGCTACTCCACCAAAAAACAAGCCCACATTCACGGGAAAATCGCAAGGTTGGCAACACTGGAGGGTGCTTGTAGGTCAGCAGTCGCTTGTGACATTTTTACTGTGAGCTGCAGGCAAATATTAAAGCAGAATCACTTCTTTGTAATACTTTTTACAATTATATTTGCTCCCACCATCAAGTGCATGAAAACATTGTGGGAAATGTCTTAAGTAGCAAAAAACTAGTGTTCACCAGGCTGTAAAGAACACAATCTGAAACCAAAGCTGTGGGACATGTGAAATGTGCTTGTGGGTTGCACTTGGGCACACTAGTCATATATGGAAAAGTGTCCATCTTGTTTTGCAATTATGTAACAGTCGGTGAACGTTTCAAGTTTAGTGAGCATTTTAGGAACAACAAAGAATAGCAACTAATTTACTGGGAGCAATTTCCTTCAGAGTAGCCTATTCTTGTTAGAGAGGCTCTTGTTTGTGCAAACTAGAAAGATGCACTCATTTATAAAATGTTGATTCCTTATTTTATTGCTTAGTGCAGCTTTGGTTGGATTATCTTCCATAGAAGTCATAAAACATTTTTGTTATGAATAATTCAAAACGCCGACAAATACTTCCTTTCATTTGCCTTTATTTGATCCGTGCATTTTTTTATTTTATCAGGATCAGCATTCCAACAAACAGTTGCTGATGTTGTGCAGCTATTTGTTTTTCGTGATATACCTGGCAATTCCAGTTATTCAAAACTATTGGTAAGGTTTGTAGTTAAATTGCAGAAATACTGTTGATGCCATTTTAGTTGATGCTCTCTGGCTGTAGTCTGGTCCACTGCAAGTCCCATTTATTTGATTTTTTAAGAAACAGCCAAAGATGGCAGGCCAAGGCCTGAAGAGGTCATTGGCAACACAAAGGTTAACATAAATAGGGATGCACGTACACACACATACAAAACAATAAAAACAGAAAACATGGTAGATGGTGAGGTTATATTAAAAGGGTGGGTGCTTTGACAAAAACAAACACGTCTACTTAAACAGGCATAAGGACGGATTTTTAGATAGTTCAGGATGTCCAAAGAGAAGTATTTTGACTAGTTCAGTGCAATTTCGGGTAGCAAAATCAGAGTAGGAAAATATATTTTCTTCAACAAGAATTTTAGAAACATATGTGATCAACATTTGGTGTGATGCATAGGTGGAAGGACATTCAAGAAATATGCGAATTTCTGTTTTAATAGCACCACATTGACAGATCTGATTGTAATGGCCATGCGTGTTAATTTACTATGTCCTAATCATTTATTTTACTATAGGCTACCTGTGTATGCTATGTTTGATTTACAAATACTGTGCTTAAAGGTGGGTGGACTGTCAGTAATTGCATCATTTTGCTGAAAAAGTCTATTGTTGCATAGTAGCACATTTTCGTTTCTACCCAGACCATGTTTGTTAAATGATCTGGAGAAAGCGCTCAACCAATGTGTTCATTACTTTCTTAACGCTTTCACTACCGGCCAACGCATATATACGTTGTTTGAATTTGTCAACATGTTCTCGGCTGATGTATATATGTTTTTATCCTAACCTCGCATTGGAATGTTGTCTAAAAACGTGGTCCTGGCCTAAGTCTATGTAACTTAAGGTTTAGGAAGGAGAATCCAAACTCTTTGTGGCTCAAGAGGCTGTGTAAATGCATTGCCCTTTTGAGTTGGTCCACCTAAGTGAGACCAGGAACTGGCAGCAATGACTGTGATTTTGGGCAATGTAACTACAGTGGAAACCGCTTAATACATCCTCGGTTAATGCAACCAACCGCTTATTACATCCAAATTGCTTGGCACGGAATTTTCCCAATCCTTTCCCATTATAAAAACCCCGGTAAATACATCCAGTCTCCGCTTAATACATCCAATTTCAATTGTCCGTACAAGCAAATTGTTCTTTACTTTGCACTAATAATAGCATATTATAAACGAAATAATCTCTTTAGTGTGAAGGGTTCATAAGAATATAGATTTGGTGTTAATGTATTGTATTGTAGGCTACGTATTACGAACGCCTGTGAAGAAACAATAGCCGATTATGAACAATCAAACAAACTGTCTCAGAAAGACTTTTCCACCAAAACAAACCTCGTTGCGCATGTTTTTCTGTGCTGAATAAATACAGTACAATACATTGATGTATTTTTACCCCCTGGGGGTGTTTAAGCTGCAGTTTTAGGAAAACCGGTTATTACAGCCAACCGCTTATTACATCCAAATCGGCTGGTCCCGAGGTGGATGTATTAAGCGGTTTCCACTGTACTTTGATATGCTGCCAAATGCTAGGAAAGCATGTAGGAATATATCAGAAACGTTTCAGTAAGCATGTTTAGGCATGTTTGATAAAGTTTTTATTGTTTGATGCCACTGTAAAACCGCTTTTATTTTCTAAAAAAAGTGAAACTTTTGCAAAAAGGTGGCTCTGGTAGGCCCTGGCTTGTTGCAGTGGTATGTAGCCGAAAATGTTTTGAATTGATTTGATATGTTCGCAATTGTTGAGGTGACAGCATGTTTGCTAGGTTTACTGTTTTGGTCTAAACCTGGGAAATGCCTAGCAGTATCTGCTTTCTGCAGAAACAGACAGCATTTGAATTTCTCGCCAAAACCACCGGGGAACCGTGGATATCGCTGCAGGGAAACCACCTGGGATCAAATGTGTTAAATATTATCAATCTGCAACCACTAAAAAGAAAGAGTTCCAAGTTATGGCTTTTAACGTTTATGTTTCAATGTGGCATTTAATGAATGCAATGTTAAATGTTTTCTATTTATGGAATGTTCAGGCTTGAATTAGGCTATAAATGAATGCAGGTTTTGCTATATTTAGTTTTGTGGATTGTAGTAGTAAGTGGAATAGTTTTCTGCCTAGGTGGACCAACTCAAAAGTATCACCATGCTTTTCAAATAGCCTCTGGGTCATATAGAGTTTGGATTCTCACTCCAAAACTTAATGTTACTTAAAATAAGTCTAGAACCACATTTTTAGACTGTTTCCAGCTACGAAATTAAAAAAAACGTAAATGTACACCGGCAGGAGCGTTTGAAAGCAAAAATGTAGATTTACGTTGGCCGAGAACAATGGACAGCATACCATTGATGTAGATCTATGTTGGCCAGTAACGAAAGTGTTAAAAGTCCATTGAGTAAAAATTCTAATTATTCCTTATAACAAATATTTAGGATAAACCATGTTAATAACTAAAAACAGATATTTTATTCTAGGAAGTATAGTGTAAAATAATAATGGCTAGAAATGGCATATGGCTACCTTATTTTAAAGTAAAAATGATCATAGCATTTGCAGCACAGCACTAGAGATAGACGAGTGTCAAATCTGTGCAGAACTGATCATGTTGTTTTCAGGCATGTAAAGTAATGGTTGTCTTTAGCCAATTTTCACTCAGTGTCAACACTGATCAGTGAACTCAATTTAAACAGTTTTTTTGATTGGTATACCATAGCCATGTCTTAGTCTAACTTTTCTATCTAATGTCTTTGTTATGTGTTATTGTAAAAGTGACTGCAGGTTTTAAAGGGCTTGACTGTAGCTGCTTGCACAGGGTTTAGCACAAGAGTCTCAAGCACGTGGGCTGCATGTGGCCACCATGAGCATTTTGCACAGCCCGCGATGCTTTTTGGTAAGTTTCAAATAATTAGCATTTACGTTATATGTAGTTTATTTGACCAGTGTTTAAATGCTCGGCCAGCAAGTGAGCAATTTTCTTTCTAACGTAGAGATGGCTAGAAATGATTTGCCTACTACTTGTGATATCTTTCATAGGAAATAAGCTGTAAAAGCTGTTTATAGCAAGGTTCAAGTACCACCATTGTTGTGTCACTGTCATAATGTGGCCCTCAAGTAGCTAAAATGCGGCCCATGGGTTGCTTTATAAGTCCTCATTTGGCCCTTGGAGCAATTTGATTTTGAGACCCCTGGCTTAGCATCTCAACTCATGTTCTATTCTGATGAAATTTCAGATGAAGTGAAAAATCAGTGTGAAAAGATGCATGAGATGGATTTAGCTTCATTCTTTTTTTCTCACATGCTTTACCCAAAATAGGTTGGTGATGACAATATAAAGAAGGATATTGACCATTGTCACATCCACTTTATGTGTAATAGTAGTAGGGTTCAGTTCAAAATCCACAGCATTGTGGTTCTCTCACAAACTATCACATGCCAGTTTTCATGGCACAAATTCATTCCATGCAATGATTGATTCCTTGGGCAGCTGCTTGGGATTGCAGTGGTTGGATATAATGCTATGTTGTTTGACATTTTATTGCACCGGTGACCGAAAACAGAACCCGCATAAATTTTATTAGATCTTATCAACATCCATAAAATTTCAAGAAACTTGTTGGGTGCCATGGGGTTGGAGGCAAACTTGCACATGCCTTGCAAAACTGTCAATCACCCAAACATATGTCTCTTTTGGGATTTCTCAGGTTCTTATTGCAATTGATGCCAGTAGTTCAGCAACTATTTTGAGGGATGTTCTGATACACATTGCCCTTGAAGATACCCCCAGCAGATAAAAATCTGGGGAGTCAAGTCTGGTGAGTGTGGTGCCCACTCAATGTCATGCTTACTGCTAATCTGCCTCTCCTGAAATCACTCCCTAAGACAGGCTAGTTGATGTGTGAGACGTGGCACTGTCTTGTTGGAACCATTGTTCATCTCAATTTATCCCTCTGCGTCACGATAGTGATGCCCAAAATTTCCTCAATATTGTTACATAGCATTCCATGTTCGCAGTTTGAGATTTCTTGTTTCCATCTTCAAACCAATATGGGTCAATGATGCCATTTTTAGAAATTGCTACCCAAGCTGTGCATTTTGTTAAGTGTAATTTTGCACAGTTCCAAACTTTCTGAACCAAGACAAAAATCCTGCTTTTTGATGGAGCATGGTGACATTGAAACATCCTCTGAAAATTGGCTTGCACCACAGTAATATGATTTGTTGGTGAAGTAGGCCTTCATGCAAAAAGTTTTTCTTTGGTTAACCGTGACATGTTGGGAAAGATTATTTTTCCAAAATTTTATGCACAATGTTGACTAGTGTATTCTGAAAGACAAATGAATACAAATGAAAATTAACAATTTTATTAAAAAATTTGTGGGGTCTCTTATTTTTTGGTCGCCCTGTAGATGATTTAATTGTTTTGCAGGTGCTTCAGTTTGCTTGAATTGATGAAATGGTCAGAAACATCCTGCTCATTTTGGCATGTGTTGTTCAATGTTGCTGCAGTTGATTTCATCATTAAGTTTGCCACAGTTGCATTGAAAGCTGTTATTGCTTTACTCAGTTCAAAAGTCATTTCAATAGAAAAAACGGTGAGTTAATCATAACCTGTGTTAATTGGTGATTGCATTAGTTTACTATAAAAAAACTGTTTTGAAGACCAGGTAGTTTCTTTACATTTGGGAACAATTTCCCTATTGTTTCGAAATTTTTCTGTGTTTTGGCCATTTATAGTGCTACCTGATTCTCTTGCAGGTTAATGTTATTCGTGCTCATGACATACCAACATATCTGTTGATATGAATTTTTCTTGTGAATTTGTAAACATATTTTCAGTGTATTAGTTGATTTTTGATTCATGATTTCTGGTTGATTGTTTCATGGATTTAGCAAACATTTACAAATTTGTAATTATTAGGTGGTATGGCACATAAAAAAAGCTGCTAGCAGTTGGTTGTCAAAATTTGATACATTTTGAAATAAGTTTGACAGAGATGGTGTATGGACCAGTCATAGCCATTTTATTGTTTCGTGATGCTGAAGAAAATGCCAATGATAAACCATTTCAAATTCAAGGTATGATGAGGGTTCAGAAGAGAGACACAGAGGCTGATACCTTCTGAAGCTTTCTGATAATTCGTGCCTCCCCTTTAAAAACTCTTACAATTGTTTCCAGTTTGAAAACCTGTGTATATTTGCAATTGTGAAGGTGCACTATCAAATTGTGGGAATTTTCTTACAGGATAAAAGATATTTTTCTAAAGTTAGGTAGCAAAGTTGTGTTTTATAATATCTTATCTTAAATGGAAAATTGTTTGTAATCCTCATCTAAACACCAAATAAATCAGGAGTTGCCCATGATGGTGGCACGTTCATGAATTAATGCGTTAAGTTGTCACATTCTTTCACGCTTCCAGATGGGATTTCGATCTGATCATCATCACTTGATAATGTATAGTCGCTGGTGAAACAGTTTTCTGTCTGCAGCAATGTTAAGGCTTAACAGTTGAAACTTGTACTGCGTTGCAGGGCAGTGTTTATCTCATGTGCGAAGGAACTTCTCAGTTTATCCGGTGCTTGCTCCCTGCACCTGAGTGGGTCAAGTACATTGTGCATTCATCTTCTTGCTTTGCAACTGTCGTCTGCTGGGCGATTGCATTGACTTACATTCTGATGAAGGCAAGTATGTTGGAGTTTGACAGGATATTTGGTTAGTTGGAAATAGTGGTTTGTCTCTCGCAATGTATCTGCCAATTGTTTTTCCTACAGCCGTGGGATTGCATTTACAGGTTTCCGTTGTGAAGTCCAAGTGGCGTCTGCTTCGCTTTGGCTGGATCAATTACAAAGATCCTCCGGTATGTTGCTGTGACTACCGGTGGTACATTAGTGGTTACGTTCAGGCCAATTCGTCTATCACAAAAATAAAAATCTGACCAAATCTGCATTAACTCATGTTATGCGTTTCTGCCATTTTAAGTGCTTGGAATAATTCCGAGTGAGATTAAGTCGTCATATCACGTGGAATGGCATAGACATAGGAACGCTTGCGGAATTTATTTTTTTTAAATTTTGGCACGATGCGTTTGAAGCTGTTTTTCTTAAACTTTTAATCAAAACCTCACCTGCAAATGAAACCAGTAAGCATCGCAAGGCCAGTGAGATTGCCAGCAGTTAAAATCACCGGTTAGGGGTCAGAAGGGAACGAAACTCGTCCGGAGGGTTTGAAAGCTGAGATGGATCGTAGATAGTTAATCGTCAAAATAACTCGGGCAACTTGCAGTGGTATGAGATAGCTCGCATTTGTTAAACACCTTTTGAAATGTTAACTGTCTGCATTGTAAGATACGTTTGCGATCTTTGCGGCTGCATATTTCCGTTATTGTGATGTTGGCAGGGGCGCCGGAGCGCGGGTAAGTGACGGGGGCTGAATTTCATGGTTTATCAATACCAAATTTAAACAACTTTATTGCAGCGATTCGCGTACCGATAAATTCAGAATGGTTTTCTATAATTTCTGTTATTATTTTTTAGATTAACATTGTTGTTGAACAGAAACAAGCGTAATTGGTAACGATTTTTTGTTTTTTTGTAAGTTTCCATTGCCCTCAACTCTATTACTGCCTCCCCGCCTTACTGTTGCTCCGGCGTCCCTGGATGTTAGCGGTTGTCATAGTGATGTTGCTATACGTTTGCGCATATCCCCTGCAAACTGGTAGAAATGTCAAACTGTGGTTGCGCTGTCACTTTGCCCTACAGGTTTAATAATAATATTTTATACTATGAAGCAGCGGTGACCCACCGTTTTTGACCCAAAATCTACTACCAACATAAATAGCCAAACTCCCGAGGTCTACCAATCCATGCAGTGCCAACACCGCAAACCCACACGCAATTCAGAGCCGAAAAGCGCTCAACTGTTTGAAGACGGTGGCCAAGAATAGCTCAAAAAGCGAAAAACCATTCTTACTTTCGAAACTATAGCTGGTGATTCGCCAACAGCATGCCTTAACACCTACAAATAAACGACAAAAATCATTACAAAGCAAATGGACGATGACTTAGAAGCCACTTAGGAAAAGCTTTTTTTCACTTTTTCCTTCACTCCTCGCGGTCGACTTGGGATCAGTCTGCGGCCTACCAGTCAGGGGTGTAACGAGGGGGGCGCAATTCCCCGGGCGCCGTATCACTGGGGGTACCGAAAAGTCCTAACAGTGTCACAGGTACTTTCAGCACGTTTGCTTCCGAAAGAGCTCAGGTTCGAACACGCGGACGTCGAACTTGTTTCTTGCCCCGGGCGCCATCAAACCTCGTTGCGCCCCTGCTACCGGTAGAACGCGATGTGCTAGTCCTGCCATAACGCATCGCGTACGTGGTGTAGATGTTAGTAACCCACAGCGGTGCTTCTTTGCAGGTGCTCGGGAGTCCTTTGTCTGACGGCAATACCCCCACCACACCGTGCCCGATGTGCCACAGGAAATTCGTCGACCCAGTCCAACTTTCATGCAGGGTATGGTTACTTTCGTTTCGGGTGCAACGTCTGCTTTTTAAGAAGGGCGCCGTCTAACCTTTTAACTCACGATCCGCGGTTGATTTTAAAATTTGAATGCAGGCCCAGTTGGGAGAAGATGGATAGATTGTTTTGGCAAACTAATATTTAAACAAGCTATGAAAAATCGATTTCAAATACACAATAAGCAAGCTCATCGGGCCGGATAAAACAGCGTAACGGGCCATATTTCCCCCATTCCTGGTCTAGTTGGTGTACTGCCAAGACTGAGTTTTCCAGGTTTTTCTTATTGAAAGTTTATGTGTACCCGTTCATATTTCAGCACGTATTCTGCAAGGCTTGTTGTCACCTGTGGTTCGACCGTGAGCGGGAATGTCCTGCGTGCACTTCAAGTGTAGTATTTGCGTCCATGATGGGCCAGAGGGAACACGTCTTCACCCCTACGGTAGTGACGCCACGATGCTCGCCGTGGAAAACCGGAACAACAGAGTATTTTGTGCAGTTGTTCTAACCCGGCAATCGCCCCTGGTCGACTTTTAGATCTCCAAAAGTATTAGAAGCAGAACAAAAAAGTCGCCGTACACAAAGCTATTGGTCTCGGCCAAGTGTTAAGGTCTTTTGTGATGACTTGGCGTGGACCGTAAACAACGACGTGGAAATCGATTGGTGTTGCTTGTTTGGGTTTTTTGCTTGTGTACAGATCTTTTCAAAAGATTGTGCGCGTGGCACTTCTAGGCGGTACTCCTGAAATATTGGTTGCAAGCGGACTGCTATTACGTTTTAGCCGCGAGCGTGACGTTGAGCGTGGAGCCACGTTGGTATATTCCTTAAGTAGTGTTGAGGGCGTTCAGTTGAACTTGGTGGTTTCCAGCGCATTGTTTTACTTAAATTGCAAGCGGTCCATTGCACAAATGACGTCTATTTTATCTGTTTTTTTAATGTATGACCAAATTGCGAAAGGAAAGACATTCCCTGGTTAAACGTTTGCCGCCTTGACTGACTTGCCTTTGTTTATCGGATTGTTGCCTTGTGTGAACGTGGCACTTCGCGTTTTTTTCCACGAAATCATTGTGCCGCATGTGTGTGCGTGCGCGCGGGAATTTGAGTGCTTTTGCGACGCGCATTGTCAAGTTAATAAATAGTGCCTTTAATCATTGAAATATTGCTCCGTGTGTCAAGTTTCTTCGGAATTAGCATGGCCGCTTAGTGTAATATGGAAGCTAGAACTAATGCTAAGTCTTTTGAAATGGTTTCGTTAAGTATACGAAAAAATTTTGTTTTTTCTTCAGTAAGGAAGGTCCTGCATAAATGAGAAAAAACTGTCCGGAAGCGGAAAGGTTGATGGATCTACATTCATCGTTCACAAAAAGCAAAATAATTTAAAAGTTTCTAAGTCACAATAGCGAAAATACAAATCATGAAATTTTCGATCTTGATTTATGAAGTTATACCGACGATGAGAGGCCACAAGGTAGTTTTTACAAAAGATGCCATTTAGAATTGAAACATCTAAGGTTTGCTGTTGAGCCTTCGATGAATGAACCCGGTGCTCGTCCTGAGTCCGATTGTTACTTTTATTTTGTAACAGTTGGAAATTTATATAAAACACCAGTAAAAATCTTAGCAAGTGTGTTTCAGGATGGGGCATGGCTTCTTCGGCCTCATTCTAGCTGCGCCACTGGATCTTGATGTTGAGATGTCATTGACTGTGTTGTTGTATTCAATAACGCTGTGTTAAAACGACAGTTTTAAATTCTTTTTAGCGCACTGAAGTGAAAAGCGTCAAAGTATAATAATTCATACCGAATTTCGGCGAAGCATGGTTCTAATTGCTGCTTACTTGTTCAACGCGGTGGTGCCTTCTTGCTTTCAGGAATGCTACAGCGTTAAAAATGTTTCAAAAAGCGTCTTACATTTTTTCTCAAATTACTGCAAACATGCGCGTGTCCAGTAAAAATATTTGGGTTGCGACTCGAGGATTGTGAACTTACATTTACGCGTTCATTACAGTTTTTGCTTAATTGTTCAACAATTGCCGTCGAAAATTTGAGGGAGCGACTGCACCTTTCGAACCCCCCTGCCTGCAAATAACATTGTACGAATGAAGCACGTCTGTGCAATCAGCGCTTGCTGTATTGGCCCCGCAATCCGGCCACGCAGTTAGGGTGTCTGATATTGAAAACCTTTTTTTGCACCGAAGTTTGTTTGCTGTTTGCTTGAAGGCTATAAAAACCTTGTGAACTTAGAAGTTCATTTAAAAGTCCGTGTCCAAAAACAAGTGAGATGTACTTTCATACGCCAGGTTTATTGAATTTCCATGCAATGTGTAAGTTGCTGTCTTGGTGAGATGAGACACGTGTCTTATTGCGTAGAAAGTGGCGACATTGATTTGCACCCACAAAGCATCTAAACGTCTAGTCTAGATGAAGGATCATTTGGGGCAAACTGGGCAAAAAACTGCATTGCGTAATGTGGTTATTTATTCAATCTCTCGACAAAACTATTTCATGGTCAAATTACTGACGCATGATTAATATAGGCGCAAATTTTCCGTTGTGATAGCCTTCCAGTGGTGTGCCCGTAGCGATTGTTTTTTTTAAAACAGTAAACCTCGGTTAATCCGGATTCGGTTTGACCGACGATTTTATCTGGTTTAGGCAAAGATCCGGATTAACCGAAGATGGTTGTTTCTAGCCTGATGTCATCTAAGTACTGAGTTATCGATGAAAATTACTCAAACTTTCGCGGAAGTAAAATGAATTTAGTGATATATTTACAATGGTACAACACAGTAGTAACCGCCATATCCATGCAGTTACGAAAAATCTTAAGTTCATAATTTAGATTACTGGGCTGCGAAGAAATCTGTGATTTTGGACTGACGCAGAGATTTCTGCGACTGCTCCATAAGCAGTGACTATGGCATGTTACCGACTACAATACACTCAGGGATAATACTCCTCTACATACGTACACTCAAAACTGATCAATAGTTTGAAACCTTGGTGCGGCGGCGTCCCTTGAGCGTTGTGTTCAGCGTGATATGCTATGCCCGTGTGTGACGTAATAATCATCTCTACGATTAGTGGAATGTTGCGACCGTTGTTATGATAATTCTAAACGTACGTTGGTGATCATGAGCACGCTTGTGTTGCACCTGAAAGGTGTCGAATCTTTCCTAGAGGCCAGTCAACGCACTTTGAGAACACAACAGTGTGTAAGTGGAGAAAAATCCGGATTACGAGATGTGGTGAAAAGAGCAGATTTTATCCGGTATTGGCGAAGATCCGGATTAAAAAATCCGGATAAACCCAGGTTTACTGTACTAGAAGTTCACATTTGAAAACACATGACATGTGCATAAGGAAAGCACAGCAATTGCGTTTGTTCGAAAATGAGGTTTAGCAAGCAGCGCAGCACTGAGAAAGCCATTAGTTTCTTAGGTGATAGCGAATACAACTAATTAGCATATATTTGCAAGGTAAGAAATATATCATCCACAAGGGCGTCGGCAGAAATTTTTCCAGGGGGAGGCAAAGTCAACATTTTATCTTTTTTGGGTTGTTGATGATGCAACGCCAATGGACGTACACAAAAAAGAAAATGTTCAGTGTTACGGCAACAGTTGCATACAATGTTTTCCTTGTAAGAAAACTTCACAGTGAGCAAATTATTTTTTAGTGAGCATGGATATTTTAAGACAGAGTTAGCAGATTTCTAAATCAATTGTAAACTCTGTAAATTTATAGATACTGTAAAATCTTATGAATATACTTGTGATGTACAGTAATCGTCAGTATTAAGTTTTTGTTTGATTTTCTAGTCCCCGAAAATCTGGGCAGTATACGTTTTCAAAGCTGTGCGAATTAATTCGCCCAAGTGTTCATTTTTCAGGGTTACACGATGGTTTGATTTTACGAACTTCATTACGGAAAAAAATTCACAGAAATATGTTGTGCTATACGCTGGAATCAGTTATGGTATTTTAAATTCTTGGTATTTACTCTCTGAAACCTGTCGCCACAAATTAAGCGTAAAGTGGCATTGACCAACTTTTTTTGAGCCAGTTTTCTTGCATTTCGGTCAGTTTTATTTCTATAGCAGACAAGTTCGTAACAAACGGTTAGCGATCTGGACAGTGGACAGCCATCACCATGGATGGCGGAACCATTTTGAAAGTGGGGGGGCACAAGTGCACGTCAAGAAATTATGGAATTGAAAACTGTGACGTCGCAATCATTGAAAATGACGTCATTAATTATGTCAGCATGTTTAAGGAATGTTTTACAAGCCCTCAACCACCCCTATCTAAACTACACCTACGCTACGCTGACTTGAGCACATAAATGTAACTAGTTGTTCTTGGTCTTACACAAAAGTCAGTCACAAGTAAGCACACAAACGCAAAACATGCACAAAGCGGAGGGAGCGTCCACATCAGTGTTCCCTCTAAGAAGATTTTTACACTGAGCAAATTTTTGTTTTAGCGCGCATGCAGATGCGCAACCATAGGCACACAACTATTGAAGCGTTTTAAGCGGTGCAATATATACATAATATCGAATTTTGAATGTTGCAAGTGCGCGAGAATGAGATTTCACTGCGCAGACGGTCTGGTGGTTCTGAGTATTTGCGCACCTTAGAGGGAACATCGGTCCACATATTACATCATCAGATAGGGGTGAGAGGGGCTGATGGGGTAAAAAATATATATCTAAACTTCTGATGACGGAATATGTGAACGCACCCTAGTAGCAACAGATGTGACTGTGCTGCAGTGCAAAATTCTTTCCAAAATAGTTTAATCCTGCTATCATTTTCTGTCATGAATTCTTGCAGTAGTG
>Ga0210059_1004500_pt1 | contig 22514 bp, 12 predicted proteins | sample Ectturendosymbi2_FD_188042 | JGI IMG/M metagenome (GOLD analysis project Ga0210059, IMG submission 188042) | Ecteinascidia turbinata endosymbiont from Florida, USA - Sample 2 (SPAdes) (version 2) | ecosystem: Host-associated > Tunicates > Ascidians > Unclassified | place: Key West, Florida...
ACAATTGCCTTAGATCTTCAACAGAAATTAAAGCCTTTCCTACATTCGTCTAAAAAACAAATGGCATTGGGATCTTTTCTTGGAATTTATAGCTCTTTCGTGTAGTTCAGAAGTTCTCTTCGTTAAATTTCCGCGATTTCTAGCGTTTTTAATAGGTTTGTTTTTCGGATATAAAGATTTTCATGTGGGACCGTGTTGCCTCCCTCGAAAATATCGTCTGGCTGTCGATCTGATTACCTGTACGTAAACTCCTTTTTTGTAGTAATAGTAACCCCTAATTTTTTAACCAAACAAGCACAATCCATTCAGTGGACACAGGGCTCATTCATGCCGTTTTGAAATTGTCATAAAATATAGTGTTTTCATCCTCTGTACCATAAGCCCATAGGCGTGCGAAGCGGGGGGGGCTGCTTCAAAAATTTCAGGGCAAGCCCAAGTTGCTCAAAATTCCTGAATGGTAAAAAATATTTTAATCCAGTGAAAAATTTCAGGGCAAAGTCTGTTTTTAGGACAAGCGCAACTTGCTCAAAATTCCTGAATAATAAAAAACATTTCAATGCAGTTAAGAATTTCAAGGAAAACTCTGTTTTTCAGGGCAAGTGCAAGTTGTTCAAAAATGCTGAACGGTGAAAAAATTTTCAATGAAGTGTACTCAGTGTATATTCACTTCGGGGTGGTCCGTGTAAATTGGGCTAGTTTAGTTTGTAATCTGGACTAAAGACGTGACTGGTCATAATGGCTTTGATCTAGACCAGCTATATCCAACCCAAATGTCGTTCTGAGATAAGACGTATGTCACTATCTGGACCAGGGCCGCACTTTGAATGACATGTTAATGAAGGCCGCACACTGAATGGCTTACTTTGATCTTATCAAATTATTTTAGCTTAAGCTGATGTACTGAAAGCGTTCGAATCCTCATTGCAATGGTAACAGACGTGACAAAGTGGCACTGAAAACCAACTGCATCAAAAATGTCAAATTCAGGATTATCAAAATAAGGACAGTTTGTCAGTATATAGGATACATTTACTACAGCGAAAATCTAAACTGGGCCTCATGCGGTCCGCGGGTTGGGCATAGCTGATCTAGACCAAGCCCTCGTTTTCTGTAAAAATCGAACAATCGGATGTCGGTAGGTCAACAGCTTGATCTAAGAATTCGGTAAGCTCCTTTGAGTGCGCGTGTTTAAGTACCTTGCTCAACCGTACAGCACTTACGATAACACAGGCAGGTGTAGGGTCAGACCCTTCGGTCCGGAAACGTCGCTTTTAACCATTGCGCTGCGCCGTCGAAATCGCGTACATATTTGCATCAGTAAAGGCAAATACCGTAAAGTTTCTCGTCTGGGAGAACACAACACGCAAGGAACTTCACCCCATTGAATACAAGCAAGGTAACTACAGAATTTGCCAATAACGGCACCTCGAGGGGATTGCATAGGGAACGCCATTGGCGAATTGACGTTTCAAGCGAATTGAAATGCATGTGAAAGATGCCATCGGGACAACACAAAATGTAACATTACAGGCGAATTGAAGTTACAGACGAAGCCGTTATAAACGAATTCAACTGTACAGAACAGATTTATAAGAGGTTTCAGACCCTATTCGGATTGTACTAAAAAAGTTAGTTTCAGGGGATCAGGGCAAATTGTTTGTTTTTAGAGCAAATTGTTATTTTCAGGGCAATTTTCCGCTCCCGTCAGTAAAATGCCTTCCCGTACGCCTATGATAAACAGCATGAAGACAAGTTTTGCACAGAAGCAAAGTATTGTCACAACACCCTCAGTTAACCACGAAGTAAGCCCAATGCACACACGTTTTTCCTAGTGAAGCTCGCGAGAAACTGTTCTAGCTGACTTAATTAACATATAGAGTTTCAGCAAGCAATCTTTGTTTACGGGAAATCTAGTAAAAACAACCAAACGTAGGATCCAAAACTGACAATCTTGCTTTTCATCGGAGTTTTGCAGTATCAGGCGGTCTTGTGTTGTTGCGAGCTTTTTTGTCAGTGGAAGATTGAACATCAAGTACCGTTTTTTTTCATTCTTTTTTTGTAACCGCTTTCATACAGATGGCCTGAATTTCTCTCACGCTCAGATGCACAATATTGTCATGTTGTTACTGTACTGATAAGAGTCTAGAGTAGACTAGACATTTGCATTTCCGCCCGTTTCAAGGTTAATTGTGAAGTTATGCCTCTGCGCAGTTTTGCAAATTTTTAGTTAACATTGAGTCGTCATAGAAAAGATCGTTGCGCGGGGCCCCCGACAGCGCGGGGCCCTAGGCCATGGCCTATGCGTAAATCCGTCCCTGTTGCAAATAGCCATTTGTGTACGTTCGTGTCAGGTCGCGTAAATTATGAATTTAGGGAATGTCAAGAATTAATCTGCCTCTAGAAGAACGTGGCCTAGTGGTTAGAGCGCTCGCTTCAACGTGGTTTGAATCTCGGCTGGGTCGTACCAAGACCTCAAAAGTTGGAACTTGCTTCAGTCTGGTCAAGCGCTCGGCCTAATGACTGTAGCAGGGAAACTCTTCTTTGTGGATGCAATCTTCGTCGGAGTCCGGTCGTATTGCTTCTTGCCTTCCCATCGGAACAACTTCGTCGAAGACCAAGTGCATGTGGTTGTGAAATGGGCGGTCTCTTCAACACCCTAAATAAATCCCTGCCCGGGCGATCGTCGAAGCCACTCGAAGGACAATTCTTGTTTTGTGCAGTTACACTGCTGTAATCTTGTACTGGCAATTGCGGTGTGTAAGAGCTTTCCGCATATGTTCTCGTGTCTTCGCCGTTCAGATCGTCGCGTTCGCTGCGGCATAGGTCATCGTTGGTTTTACCGGTGTCAAGCGAAATTTCTGACCTCTGCAAAATTTCTGGCCTATTTTTGTTTGTCAGTAATTTTGCCTCTCAGAGTAAAAGAATAAGGTTCGGCGATTACATTTTTGATGTGTGTTGTGTAAATTAAAACTTTTTGGTTAGATGTTAGACACCCACAACAAGCTACAGTATGGGAATAACTATAACCACTGAATAATATTGGACTTAGTGTTAGACCTCAATTATATTTCTTTTTCTAACCCTAACCCAAATCCTAACCCGACACACTTACCTAAACACTAAACCCTACGACCTAAACATCAGTTTTCTCAGCGTATTTGATATGTAGAATATTACTCTGTGCATGCGCACATGGCGTGAAGTCGGAAGTTTCGCTTGACACCGGCAATATAATTAGAGTCGGAATGCTCTTACTATAACATGCAGCAGCACTGGAGTCTCATCTGCTGCGTTATGTTGCCACTGGCCTGAAACTATTCTTTATATCCAAACATACTCTGGTAAACTTGTTGTCCAGTCAATAACTATCTCCAACGTAACCGAGTTTTGATCGAGTACTTTGATAGGGTTAGCAAGATCGATCGGTTGAGATCAACACTGTTTTTATACTTCTTTCAAATAGTTTTGGTTGCAATGCGAAAATACGGTCACAGGTTTTCAGCAGCCAGAACTTGAGCAACTATCAAAACCATGCAAAACATGATGTTGCGCGCCGTGTTCAGATCGCAGAGCTCGGTGTGGTTTTCGTGACAGTTCTGAGCCCCTTCGCGCTCATTTGTGAATAGTTGGAGTTGCGTGAATGTGCGCTAGTATTACAAAAGCAATTCTTGCAGTGTTTTTTGTCTCTGGCAAAAAGCGGCATTGCGTTTGTTTATATTAGACAACCCATTACTCACAAGCTGCAACTGCACGGTAGCGAGCAAATCTAATGTTTCAGCAATGTTTGCCAAGTCATTAATCTGCTACGGCCGGAACATCCTATTGGCATGATTCACAATATGAAAGCGTAAAATGACTAACTCGGAATACGAACGTGTTTTGGATGATTCTAGACAACGTTTACATAGTTCGCTAGCTTCATCTTGCAGATGCAGCTGACAGATGGAAAATTTAGTCACGAATTCGCGAAGTCCACCAATCTTGGAAATTAGTTTAAAAACTCGAGAGGCCAAACCGGCAACAGCTTTTCCGGCTTAAGTTCCTATTATCAGCAGTCAACACTCACACGAAAAAGATAAATACAAATAAACGTTTAGCCGATCGGATTATATTAAAAATTAACTGTACAGCTGGCGGCGATCAACAGGTTTTTTTCTGACATCCTCACTTGCCTCAAAGTAAATTCCTCGGGAAGCAGCCGATTTAACGACGTTGTGCTTCGGAATGTATGGAAGTTTTTCTCCACCGTCAATACATATGATATCGATGTTCAGAGTGTTGCACGATGTGTGAAATAGTTTCTCATTCAGAGGGAGTACAGCCACAAGGTCGTATTTTCCGCTGGCAACAATATCACGAACCTGCAATTCAAAACGTGTTCAAAGTCATGCCGGAATTTAACGAAATTTAGCCACGACTGCAGTACGTGCCGACGCGCCTGTGTAGCAGGAGTTTGCCTACATCAGCCGCATATACTCTGCCGTTTGTCAAGGTATAAATGGGTGCAAGGCCTTGACAGACGAATACAAAAAAGGCGCACCGATAATTAAGCATATAAGGCTCTTCATAACTTAAAAGCGCAAAAGCATTGGAATAGAGTTTAACACCTAGCAGTAGCACTTCCTATTCAACCCGGATGTTGATCAAGGATCAAAGACTGCAGTCGCTTGATATCCGGAAGAAATGCGGATCATATGAGACTGGAACTTAGTCTCGGGCGCAGTAAGGTAGGTAGAATGTTTGCCTGAGACCCATTTACAAACAAGTTAACCAGTAGAACAGCACAAGGTTAGCAAATGGGAAAAAAAATTACAAGAGAACTTTTCCCGAAATATATCAGCCCAGGTGTCGCAGTCTAGTCTCTTCATAAAAGTTAGACTTAACATTACGCTTGTGGTGGGCGGCTGACCGGTTATAGGTAGGATACTTGCCCGGGATGTTTACTTAAAAAAATTGTGAAAGGATACCTTTTTAAAAACAATTTCACGTGATGAGAAGAATGCTTAACAATTACGTTTTTTATCACAACTAACAGCATGTTTCTTGTTAGGTCCATTTAGCTATTGTTCACCCAATACTGTTGGCCTAAGTAAAAGTATGGTCAGTATGAAATATGAAACACGGTTGATACCAAATGTATTCATCGTGCGCACATTTTGCCTGATTATATTCTGTGATATACGCACATTGCACATGTCATGCTTTGTAATGCAAACGGCACCATGTATTGCAAGCACATCTTGACTGTGAATCAGTAGAAACATTCAACTTGGAAGCTTTCATTTAGTAAAACAAATGAATTGAATGAGCATAGAATAAATACACTGCATACTTGCAATTAAGCGTTCTATGCCAACATAATCATCAACCAATTATATCTGCGAAACAAAAGTTTAAAAAACGCGAAAACTTGTTTATGCTTTTTAACTTATTATTTTGAAGGTATCTATAGAGCCTAATGATTGCTTAGCTGTAAGTCGATCCCGGTTCGGACTTACGTCTGTCAAAATGTTTCGGGCTGATTTCGGGCCTGAATACAAAAGATTTTTCGTAAAAATGGACACTTTTGTCACGATTTACTGTTGAAGCAATCGAGCTGATTAAATTTTCAATGAAAATAATTACTTGTGAATTATTTAGTCATGTTTACTTTGCCACGCCACCAATAGCCCGCAGTTGCGCATATCGTGACTTACCGGGTAAATTCGGCTTTCGGGCCTGAATCGGGCTTCAAAAATAAATGTTGGGCTCGGGCCGGGTTTTAAAATGAGGCCCATTCACAACTCTGAATGATTGTGTACTTTGCAGGCTTGAAGCCAATGGTTGTATTACAGTAGTGCTCTAGATTTATTCTCTACTTACAAATGCGGTTGATAAATGAGGATCTGAGAGCTCCAGGCTTCTTTCACCAGTTACTGTCATTTGTGTTGAAAATAAAACCTCAACTTGCAAAGCAAAGATACTGTGGTGAAGTCAATAGTTTTGTGTACGTGAGCCTCACCATCATTTGCTTCAACATCTGCTCTGCCAATTGCGGCATCATGCATAACTGTATAATATTGATAATAATGCATCGATGCTGTGTGCATTTCACAAGAAACGAAAGCCAAGCAAGGATGTTTGTCTAGCTGAAAAAAGTACCAATTTTCATGCATACAATAATGTTGGATATACTTCCAACATCTTGAAGCCGGGTGTCTGTCGAGTCAACACTGGTGAGCGGGGCGAGGGGAAATTGACAAATAGGAAGTAGAATGGATTTGGTTAGCTTGAAAGGTTTATCAATTGCAAAATTTTCTTCACTCACCAGTATACCCAGTGAGCACTGACAGAAACACCCACAAACACCCCACAATTACGCAAGTTACCCGATTTTGATGGATTAATTTAATAAGCCACGCACTGACTACAACACGAAATCGATCGCTTCAGCTTCCAGGGACCTGAACAAGCAATCAGAGACGTAAACAAAAAGTGGCTTTTATTAAAACAACTTCGAATCCCTAATTTGTTCGAGTAGACGCCCAATTTTCAGAAGAAACTTGGCAGAAACAAAAGACGAACGCGACATTTTTTCCGACTGTCTTTCACGGACAGACAACGAACATGTTTGTTTCATTTCTTTCGAAAGTTCAAAGTACTTTGAGTAAAGTATTTCTGTCAATACCTGTGCTTGCACTTTTTAGAACAAAGTTTATTAGTCATCGCGTTTGCTGTTTGTATAAAAAAATCGAAAAACATAAGCGATTCCAAGCCTTTTTCTATGCTTTTTGTCGTTCGCTTGATGAAGAAATTTGAGGGAACAGCCGGGTGAATATAACAATTAATTACTGCGATACAGTGCACAGCTTCCTTTAAGCTGCTCGCAACGGTAAAGCCTGTGTTCCAGGTTTGCAAACACTGCTAATATTGCGGAGAGCAAAATTAAACGACAAGAACAATTAACACATCTTAATTCTAAGAACACGACAGTAGCAACAAAGCCGATGCAATGTTTCGAGGAAGTTTCGATTAACAGGCGTTTCAATAAACTGAAAAAAACAACAAATAACTCCTAGACCACCCACTGAATTCGGCAGAAATACTTGATCTAACTGTAACAGGTCAAGTACCACGTTGTTTTAGTTTCTTCGGCTAATATAGGACTGTGCAGATATATTTCGGTGCCATCGACTTTTTACCAAAGATTTTCACTGATAGTGACCTTGAGCAGGTCGAAGCAAACCCTGGTGAAGCACATCATATTTATTATTAACAACTTACGACAATTCTTTTTAGACAGTTTATCTGCCTCGCACAGAAGTTAGGCGAATTCACAGATGGGCATTTCCTAAAGAATCGCACAGTATGTGTCCCTTAAAAAAACAACGAAACAACCAGTCGCCATGAAATCGTACTGGATGTTTTGGAAAAACAAGTGTTTGAATTGTCAGCATAGATTCTTTGCTGACGATGAAACAACTACTTAGTACTTTCACCGTCAGCAAAAACCCGTTGCTAATGTTGAAAGCAACGTTTCACAGAGCTTTGTGCGCAGTCAGCAAATAGGTACTTAGGTGCTAACCGTACTGTTCTTAGCGCACATCCCGTTCGTGATTCATCGCGCATGCAACGCCGCGCCGATCGAGCGGCTGCAACACCAGTCAGCAAAGATTCCTGGCTCGACGGATGGCAGTGCGACTGTTGCACGCTGGCTGTGAATGGTGAATCCCTCAAGCGTTACAGAAGTTTGTACTTGCAGCTGTGACTATGCTCTGTGCTCAGCTGATGAGGCCACGAAGGTCGAATTTGGACACTAAGAACTACAACTACTGCAATAAGCTGACGACACAACCTTTTTCGTCACAAACAGAAACCTACATTTAAAATTTTTCAAAACGCTTATTGTCTATTGTGAAGCAATATGACAAAATTCTAGCTATGAAAAGGACAATTTAACTACAACACTATGGAACCAAAGACGAGGCAACTGACAAGGAATAAAAATTGAAGGTTGCCAGATTTGTTAAAATGCGAAACTTCTTTCTCAGCAATGCCTCGCTCGACTTTTGGGTAACTTGGGTCACTTACAGGCTCGGCAAAAAAATGATGAAAAGCAACCAAAACCACTACTCACTCCACCTCTGTTATGAATTTCAACCTAATCAGAAATACGGTGATGTTTGAAACAAACATGATTGTAGGCACAGTATATACAAAATCGAAACTTCGGAGCAACTGACAAAGGAACCCCCAAAACATATACCATAGTCAGAGAACTGCAAAAAAATCCAGAAAACCAGATATCTGACTGGATGCAAATTGCACATCACAAAAAAGGTTTTGATAATGAAGAACTTAGAATTTTACATGGAATTTCCGAAAAGATTCACTATTGCGGAGACAAAGTCGTTGCAACAGTTGTGCAGTTGTGTAAATGATGTTGTTGAGAACCACATAACCATCCAGTACATTTGCTAACATGTCCCCAAATGCCTACTAAAGCAGGGGTTCCCAACCTTTCTCTAACCATGTACCCCAATAATTAATTTCTTATGACAAAAGGGCTGAGTAAAATAAGAAAATCCACTGAATCTCTAACATAACTTTCAGATTTTTGAAACTATGTAAATTGATATATGTTTTGTGTCTCAAAGTTAATTTGTTGCGAATGTGCAATAAATGTAACCCTTCAGATAGGCAAATGTACCCCTAGGGGTACATGTAGCCCAGGTTGGGAACCCCTGCACTAGAGGAATCTCAGAAAGACCCTGTATTATAATTGCCTGTTTATTGCTAAAACTACTCTCAGAAAATCTTTACATACTCAATGGAAGATGTTTGAACTAGCCAATCTTACCAAAACTGAAAATTCTACATTTACCCACACCTTGCTTAATGATTGGAAAAACGACACCTGATGCCATAAAAGCGTATGTTTTTGACAAAACAAAATCCACTGGATGATTAAAACAAAACCAAATCACTTACAGAAATATCCAAAAACTACAGAAATTAATACATTCAATGAAAAATAGTACTATAACCACGATGCTATCTTCTTGTATCCCGAATTTGTGCTTCATGGCAGTATCTACTTGTTATGCATTCTACACACCTTATGCAAGTCACCCATTTCTCCAAGTTCGATAGTCACCCTTCTCAACTGCATGAACACCGAGTGATCAGCTTTCAGTTGGGCTTCTTCATCCAAAACAACAAGAGGAGGCGGTTCGGGTACAGTGAAGGCCTTTTTACCTAAAACAAAAAATTCAAAATAAATTTTTACACCACAGAACCAAACATTGAGCAGTAGCAATCGAAATATCTGCAAATTGTTCTAGACATAAAGAAAACATGTGTGCCGTAATGCGTTCTGAAACGATTTTTCAAAAATAAACACTTTTCCAGGTCATTAATTACCAACAATTTAGCTAAACCTAGTGGGAAATGTACAGCATCACTAGAAAATTACCGTGTGTGTTTTCCTGCGCGAATAAGCTGCCAACTCGGAGAAGCCTGGTTGTGCAAACACAATAGCCTGCGGTTTCCATTTGTTTTAGCGTGTATGTAAAGCTTTGGGAAAATCGGCAAACAATTTGCTTTTGTCTTTAAATGTTGCAAGTTTAGACAGGCGACGGGATATTCGTTTGTTCCAGATCGGTGGAAAGTTAGACAGGGAATTCCGCACAAACGCAGCAGCGTTCGCTGACGCACGAAATCGACCACAGTGGTACAATAAACAACTCGTTGTCTTAACTTACGTAGTGTAATGTCTGTAACAAGCGTTTCTGAAGCGTGCTAGGCAACAACCAGAAGTCTTGGATCACGAAACCCCATTTTATTTGGTTGATTTGTACGCTCAACAGTCATCACTTGTTATTATTACAAATCAACAACCTTAACTGCAGCTATATTTTCGCGTTTTGTCATTAGGGCAGTGAATTACTCCCCTGCATTCATTCAGTCATCCCGACCTAAGCAGAAACCACCCTTGATTGCAATTTGGTTCAAACAGGCAACACCATCGTTCATACCTATCGCCAAGATAAATAACCAAAGTTGGATTTTTCGGGCTGAGTCAAAACCAGAGTGAAATGATTTTACTGCGGTGATTGCTGGTCGCGCTGGCGCAGCGAAAGTTCTCGCGATGAACGTCAGCTGTACACGAGTGCTTATAAGCTAATCAGAAGTTTTGCTTATTGGTAATCCAGTGTAGTATGCCAGATACTTAGTTGAAAGAAAATGGGGTAAACACAGCAAAAAATGAAAAAAACGCAAAACCACAGAACAAAGGCGAGCTTTCAAAAAAGGAATGGGATAAGAGTTAAGGTACAAGTAACCAAATAGCGCATCACGAAACCATCAAACATGGCGATTTTTACATTGGTGTGGTACAGCCTGCTACGCTGGTACACTATATCAATTCAAATACAATTTGCAGATGACATACAAGAAATAAAATTGATATCTCAAGAACGTACGTTTTGTCCCAGCAGATATTGCTGAAAATGTAGCAAAATATAGTAATGATCATTAGACATATGTGACCATATTTTCACTCCAGTAGACTCTATTTGATTCAGTGTCTTTTTTACATTGCTTTGTGGAATAAACTTACTTTTGGGGCAATTATATCAATTACTTATGTGGTTTATCTGAAACAAAGTCATTACTCAAATGAAATATATAAAGTATTGATAAAAAACAAAACTCCGGTTGTTTAGGTAAGGAGAGTTTGACCAGATTTCGTTGCGAAACAACGTCCTCATATTCGCAGTGAAGTTATGCCTACGTGCAAAAAAATGGTCACGTCTCTGCAATCACGTTGCGTAGAGCTACGAGGACACATCGGGCACACAAAGTGGCTCTTCAACTGCGAACGTATTGTACAACCGAAAGTGTTGTTACTCTGTGAAAACGTATTTATGTTTACGCGGTTACCTTACGTCCGTCAAGTCACATGACTTGCATGCAAAAATTTCTTTTCGGCCAAAGGTTGTTCTGACTTAAATCAGTTTCAAGACAAATGCGCATGCAGGTGCCGTATGTCTTGCAGAGGTGGCCACGGTCCCGGAGTCGACTCCGGCAGGATTCTGCGTTTTTTTTCGGACCCTGAGTCACTTTTTAGTTTCGGCAGCAACAGGAGTCTGAGTGATATTTGTAAATGTCATTGCTTAAGTAAAAATACTGCTGAATTTCGGTTGCATCGATGGTAGCTGAGTTTGAACAGGAGTCAGAAGAATGAAGTGGATCTCAAGAGGGCCACATGGAATGTGGTTTACACACTGCGCATATATTTTGAAACAGATTAAATAGACTCTCTAGTCACGTCTCCTGTTCTTTTACGCAAGCGCTTTCGAGTCTGTTGCTATTTCACGTTGAGTAACATTATTGCTAGAAATCTACGTAAATACACTTTCATTTAGTTTGAAAGAGAATGGGGAAAAACCTATAATCAATCTCAGCAATCATATATTTTAAGCACGTTACACACGATGTCGCACATATCTTTCGGGTTCTGACACAACATGCATTTTGCATGCGGAGATCCTTGTGAAAATGTCCACTTCATAGTAGTCACGGTGGGTTTCCGCCTTCAGGAACAAACGATTGTGACAAGTTTTGCCCAATACTTAGCAAAAATTCCCCCACGTAAAGCAGAACAGACGTTTATAATTATAAAAAAAAACAGTACAGAAAATTTTGGTTTGCTTGAGATTGATCCGATAGCATGTGGTTTCAACTGATATTTTGATTGATAAAGTGTTTCACTGAATGCGGTGAAAAGATATAAACTGCGTGACTTCTATCAGATTTACGTACAAGCAGTTCAAACAAACCTTGAAAAACCAAACGGTCTGCTTTCTGCTACTTTACGAAAACACTTACGATTTGCAACTTTGCAAGGTTCAACAGGATTTTTGATGTTGCTTAGCATACAGGGTTACAGGAAGACTTCGTTTGTAAAGAAGACGGTTTCACAAACTTTATGCGACCAAAGAGGAAACTGCGAGTTAAAACACAACTGATTTACACAACTAAATGCAAGTAAACAAAACTACAGCATTTTGTTTCTCATTGTTTTACTCAGAACGAATAAAGTTTCTCAAATTTTACACTTTAATTCCTCTTTTTCGAAATTTACAAAAAATGAAATACGTGTGCGGCAAGCGCGAAAAGGCTACTGTGAATCCCGGTTCATCATTAGTTGGTATCGCTAATTGCATGAGCAAGTTGAAAATAGAGAGTGATACGGTTGAAGCATATAAGATTTTGCACCAAAGATACTGCTAAGTTGATGAGTTGCTTCATGGCATAACCAATGAATATGATTCATGAGAAGCAGAAATAAGCAATTGTAGCCACAAAAATTGGTTTGCTCACAACTGACATTACAGCAAAGAGGAATTTGTCATTTTCGTTAAACACAGTACTGCACGCCAGTTGTTCTAAGGCCCGGAATCTGGGCAAAGCTGAGGTTCAACCGTAGGAAGCCATTTCTTCTCATATGTTTAGCGATCACTCGGTGTCGACGCGAAAAGCAAATGGCGATGAAAACGAAGCGTAGCCGATGCAGACAAATCAGATTGTCGCATAGTCAAAACATAAAGCTTTGTATGCGTTTGTCGGGAATATGCGATTATCTGCATCAGACAAATATCCACAAGTTTATCGTATAACTATATTTCTGTCCACGTGCTTGCTACATGACACCGCTGATATCTGGGACATTGACGTCGAACACGGAGATTTCTAGAACCGCGGCATATAAGCGTTATTTTAATCCCTGACAAAACAATACTTCTATTCACATGGCTGCTGTTGAACATGGATTGTTCTACACCACAAACGTTGGTTAAGGAGATAGCTTGTTTGAACGTTACTTAATTCAGGACACGCAATGACGAATGTGAAGCGAATACGTACGCTAAACACCATTTATTTTCAAAAAAACTTTCATTTCTTGTTTGTTCAAGGTATTTGATCATGCTGTCAAGCATGGGTTTTTTAACTTCAAAAATGGGTTCAAGTCCACCCTTCGAAACTGAAATCGCTGCAAATTCACCGCTGCCGATTCAACCTGTGGTGTTGATTTTAGCATCTCGGCCGAAGGTGGTAACTTCGTTTTATGGTAACTGAGTCAAAGTGTATGTAAAATTAACGTTGTGTCACAGTGTATGTAAAATTAACAAGAAATCTTTCCTGTGCGACTCCTGAGATCCACTACGTGCATTTATCAATATTGCAGAGACACGAAACATGATTGCTCTGCAGTCTGCACATTCACAATTTGGTCCTGTCAACCTTGCAGCGACCTTGTGTGCATTTTCGTCTTCGAAAGACTTACAACCGGGAACAAGAGTTGAAATTCAATTTTTGTTCCAAATTGATGTGACCTGCTTACAGGAAGATAGCCACAAGCGTAAGAAGACGTATACAAATATTGAAGCGACCCTGACAGAGTCAAAATCCCTATCGATCATAGAAACATTTGCAGTGCAGGAACCACTTTGTTCGACGCGTGATCTCAGATATGTTGCGTGCTTCCTAATGGTTGCAGAGACACGAACATTTTCTTCGCACTATACACATTCATAACTTTTTTTTGAAAAGCATAAGAGGATTATTTGTGGGCAACAAACATACATTGCAATAAGAATATTTCGTTCTGGCTTTGAACAAACCAGAAAAATCCAACTTAGGTTGTCTAGGCCAGCAGTCTCCAAACAACGGCGCGTGAGTCAAACACGATCCGCGAACCGATTGCATCCCGTCGCAAAGACATAGGTATTCTCAACTACGAAAAAACAGTATACAGTAGAACTGCCCTCAATGCCAAAGCCTGGCAAGGTTTGCGTATACTCTAATAGGAATAAGCGAGAAATTATTTTGTGTTATTTTTCGAAACTGTAGTCAACGTCGTTCTATAGATATCGAATATCATGGAAGTTTTGCCACTTTCGTACCATTTTCGCTACTGAGCGAAACAAGGATGTCATACTTTTCCATAATGAGATTCTGCTTCTTTTGTTCGGCAATTTACGCCAGGGGTCTCGAACACGCGGCCTGCGAGGGCATTTTGTGCGGTCTGCGACGCTTTTGGGGGGAATTTCTAAGTAATTAACATTTACGTTATTTATTCATTCACCCGTGTTTGAAAGTGCTGGGCTAGCGAGTGTACAAGTTCCTTTTAAGCGAACGTAGAGACGGCTAGAAATGATTTGCTTACAACTGATGATACCTTTCGCAGGAAATACGATGTAAAAGCTGTTTCTAGTAAGGTTCAGGTACCGCCATTGTTGCGTCAGCGTCACAATGCCGCCCTCGGGTTACTTCATAAGTCCGCATTTGGCCCTCGGAGCAATTTGAGTTTGAGACCCTGATTTACGCACTGCTCCACGAAGACTACTATCGATCAAACTGATGACAGTCGCAAAAATCCCTAATAATAACGTACAGTAAGCAAAACTCATGTAACGATTTGCATCCATTGCTGGTGATGGCTCAATGCTTGACGTCATTCTCACGTCACATCTGTCAACGTCTGGCCGCTTTTAAAGGCGTGTTTATTCGGTCGTAAAATATTTGTGGCAGGTCCACATGGGCGAGCTTACATTTCCAACTGTCGTTATGAACGAACAAAACGTTCTGCGGGGACCGACAAAAAGCGTCGGTATAGGCGAAGTGACGACGTAGCGAGTCGCTATAGCTGAACTCGAATGCATGTAAACGATAGGAATTCTGCCGGGACCGAGGAAAAAGCGCCGTTGTAGGCAAACTGTCATTATAGCCGAAGTCGTTACAGACCAGAGGTTCCCGATCTGGGGTGTATGTACCCTCAAGGGTACATTTGCCTATCTGAAGGGGTACATTTTAAGGTTATCAATAAAATGTATGTTTGCATATTATTTATTTCCAAATATTTATACATATATCAACTAATATTATTGTCAAAAGTCAACCATATACTTATTGTTAAATATATCTATGAATTATCATGATAAAATATTTTGTGATTAAGAAATTTTAGGGGTACACGTTCATCTGTCGAAATTCTGAAGGGATACACGCTTATCTGTTGAAATGCTGTAGGGGTACATATTCATCTGTCGGAATGGTGAAGTGGTACATGGTAAGAAAGGTTGGGAACCCCTGTTGTAGACTATATTTACGAAAAATTTGATTTGGTAAAATTAAACATATCCCGAAACAATCACATTACGTAGGATGTCTGGCCGTCAAACTGTTATGCAATAGCTTATGTGGCCCTCTGAGAAAAAGGTTTGCAACTGATCTAGGCGAAAAGCAGGAACGATGGTGTGGCCTGCTTGAACCAAACGTTTGCAATCGAGGGTGGTTTCTGCTTAGGTGGGGATGACTTGGATGCATGCAGGGATGTAATTCACACCCCAATTAACAAAACGCGAAAATAAGTGGGATTCAAGGTAGTTGATTTGAAATAATAGCAATTAAGTGATGACCACTGCTTAACGTACAAATCGACCTTGTAAGATTGGGGTTCCGTGACCCAAGATTTTTCTTATTTACAGTCTGCGGAAACCTGGAACTACGTGCGACCGACAGACATGACGCTACTGAATTCATGCAGCTGTTTCATTTTACCGATGCGTTAAACGCTGAGGACGCCATCTGGGGCACAATGCGGAAAACATACAATTGTGATGGAAAATGACTCATATGTCTTGTCTTAAATTTTGTGGAAAGACCAGCCAAAACTGAATTCGAGCCTGTGAAACTTGGGGTGACATTACCTTTTGAAGAACTGGATGCAGCAGAAGGAACAAACTTGTCAAGAGCCACAACCGAGTAGCCAAGCTTCGCAAGCATCGATATACGTTTCGATAAGCTGGAAATATTTTCATTGCTTGGAATATTTAAATCATAGAATTTCCCATGCGGTGGCAAAGGTAAGTCACACATATTAGTAAAACTGCTAACTCTTCAGACTGAAAGTGTTCTTTTGAAAACAAAGTTTTAAAAGTGGGCGCTCAAAATCGCAGCACAAGCAGTACGCAATGAAAACCCAACCACAAACAGAAAATTAACCAATGCTAAAAAATGTGACAGTCAGAAAAGAAATAAGTGATTTCTTTTCTAACTGTTGCGTTTGTTAATTCCTGATAATGGCTTACGACTTAGCTGAAACGTTGAATAAAATAAGGTATTCAATATTTGTAGATATACACTAATGTTCGCAATAAGAAGCATATATTTTTTAGAAGTTTTCTGATTTATGTACAATCTAAGTCAACATGAACATGATTGATCCTAACTTGTCAAAACGGAACATCGAAACAACCACAAGCTATGACTTTGCCAGCCAAGAATATAAAATTTCTTTCTCCTGACTTAATTCTGTTTATCCAAAAAATTACTCCATTAAGCAAATCTGCAGCTTGATTTCATCGACTGTGTTTTCCAAAGATTTTTCATACGTGATCAATACCATCATCCCCGACAACCGCACCAACCCCCCCAGAATGACCCTCCCAAGAAGAGCATGGGTGCGGCTTAACCTCTTCCGCATCGGTGTCGGACGTTTGCGCTCCTGCTTACACAAACAGGGTACGGCCCCTTCTACAGCTTGTGAGCGTGGCGTAGAAGAACAAACCGTCGAACATGTTGTCCTCCATTGTCCAATCCATCGACCTCCCCATGGATTCAACAGCCTGATGGTTCTGGATGACGAGGCAATTGATTGGTTGCTCAGCACCTGACCCAAGATCTAGTACACCCACATAGTGTATTGTAATAACACGCTCAAACAATGAATGACATCATTACATCTATGTAAAAGCACCATACTACTTGCAGTATACAACCACTTTAACATCCTTAACTTCGGTACATGAAGCATTCCATGCTTTTACAACAGCATTTTTTGCTTCATCAATAATAACGAACTTATTCTATTGAACACTGATAAAGAAACATGAAAATCTGGAGCAGTCAAAAAGATTGTCGATTTAAAATAGTAGCAATAGGAAATATACAAACAGTAGTATTTAGTGAATGTACAACAACTTAAGTTAAATAAGTCGATTGATCATATTTGGAGTGTAATGCAATGTACACAACGAAATAACAACAATCATAATTCAATAAACTTTGCAAAAAGATCACAACTTCAATTTGAAAAGTTGATTTCACAAAATTTAACAAGAGACAGTATTGTATTAAAGTAGTATCAATAACACGAAACACATTAAATTCTCATGGCAGAACAGAATGTGCTGCATATCATTTTATGAAAAAAGCACACATTGGCTGTATAACACTAGACATTTCTAAAGGTTCAGTGACAGCATCCATCAGTTTGACTGACCTCTCCACAAGAATATGACATAGTTCTCAGAAAAACTCAATATTGGTAAACAAATTTCACAACTTTTCCTTGGCTTTTATTGAGAAACTCATGTTTGCTTAAGAAAATTTAGAACAATTAAATTTTCCAGGATTTTTCATGGCCATGTAAATCCTGCATGAGGTAAGCATGGCAGATGGCAAAAATGACAATATGTCAGCACAGGTGATCAATCACTATCTTCACTCAGAAGCAGCTTTCACACCACTTTAGCAAGTTGCTGCGATCATGCTTTTCTGCAATTTTAGTGATCCAACCAAATTTAGTAAGCTATGTCAATGGTGCAATTTGAAGACCTTACTTAATGTGAGAACTCTAGTTTAGCAATCTTAGGAAATCATTGGACGTTCATCATCGCCAAACTGCAAACCAGTGATAGCAGCAATATTAGGCAACTTAACGGTCTCAGTAATATTCAACTGTACCTCTGTACAATAGCTATACAGTATGTGGTAAAATTACCCACTGCCTACTACACAGCCATGCTGTAACTGTACTTGAATGTCATCCAATCAACTTACAGTATGTTACTACAAATAAAGGCATCATAGTACACCTCAGGAACATGCTGCAAAGGTCAACAGCTGGACACTTGGTAAACTCTGAACAGTGAAGTAAGATTAAAGATGACAAGGTCAATTCACACGTTTTCACCTAATCATTCTTGAGTTACCACAAGCCACAAACTGATTTGGAGCTCTAGCTAATTGATTAAACAATCTTCAAAATCACAATACTGGTAAAAGGCAAGTGAGTGATAGTTTTTGCCACAAGAGAAGATTATAGCAGTCTACACAAAATTCAGGCTTTTTAAAGTATTCAAACTTAAAGAGCATAATTTGTGCTAAATGGTGACACTCATTTTATAGCTATTTTCAAATCATATCAATTTGCGTTTTACAAATTCACAGGGTCAGCATCAAAATATTCTTTCAATGGCACCAAACTGCCCCCTCCAAAATAGTCAAGCACCCAGACGGAATCAATTTGCAGTTTTACAGGATAAAATGCATGAATTTTTCCCCACATTTTCATTTCAGGGTGGCGAGAAAATAATGCTGTTAAAGCAAAGTGCTTCTCTCTTTCATCTTTTACAGCAAGGAGTTTTCCAGATAAAGTAACACGAGCACAACGAGGATCTTCAGCATCATAATGCTTAGATAAGCAATACCCAGTCTCCATTTCTGTCATACTCAAAGAAACATTATTGTTTTTCTTGACATCTTGCATGCTGACATCTAAGTCTGCAACATATGCATATGGTATTCCAGTGCTGTTGTCCAGTGGTCCATCACAAACAGACATTATGTTTGTAAAGGGCAACCCTTGCCTGCCAAAATGAGTGGAAATTGTACCAATAACACCCCAATCTGATTTGTGAACTACGTATCTAGCAGTTAATGCTTTCTGCTGATGTGGTGGTACTCCATCATACCCTTGAAAATATTCTTTATTGATAAAGATTGGTTTTCTCACAGTTGCTTCGAGCAAGCTCACAAAGATTGAAAGACCAAGAAAAATTTCCATGCAAAGGACTTTTTTCATATTTCTCACAGCTATGGTTCTACCAGCACTATGAGCAAAGTTATGTAACTTGGCACCTAGAAAATATAATAAAACACTCAACAGAATATGATGTATCGTTGAACAAAGCTTTACACAAATGGATGAGTTAAGGCCTTCACCTCAAAAATGTCTGTAAAGAATCTGTTCTGTAGAGTAGTTTTGAGATTTCCATACCTACCCTTTAACGACCATACAAGCCACAATTATGGCTTTTGAAGACATTTCCAACTGTAACTTCTGAACCACGGAAGCCACATCAGCATGTTAGACATTGCCAGAAAAGTAAGACAGCAATGCATCTTTTGTGGTATGTTGCACATAGCTGTGACATATTTTTACAAGGAAACCCATTATTCATGTAGCCAAAAAAATTCATTGTTTTTATTCAAACAGCTGCGTAGCAAGAAGGAAACACATTGAAAAAATGGTTCTACATAAAAAATGACAGTCATGACCATCAATTCACGAAAATAATTGCAAGAAGAATTTAACTTTTTTAGGGATGAGAAGGGTGCAAAACCCCAAATTTAAGGGGTGTTTTTATCTTTTCTTCCTTTGAGGGTTTATTGCTCCAAAACACAGGAAACTGAAAACCACAGAACACGTTGCCATGAGGGTCTTACAAGATCATGCCAAGTTTCAAGGGAAATATTAGGAGGAAAAAAGTTATGGCATTTTTCATCTAAAAAACAGGCAAAATATTTACAAAATTTTAACAAAAAGTTAAAACAAAATTTTGCTGCTTTTTCATTGGATCTTTTACCTTGTTTTCAATGGTGCATTCTAAAAACCGTTACTAGCAAAGGGCAACGCACAAAATACAGAAAATCGAATTTTTTAGATTTAGAAAAAATCCTTTTTTTCATGCAAACTCATTCTCAAAAAGCAATGAGTAAATTTGGTTGGTACCTTTAGTTATTTGAGGTCTTTAAAAGTAATCCAAGCCAAAAAATACTTTGAATGAGCTAATAGGTAAGCGTGAAAAAAATTGTTCAAACCTGTCCGAAAACTGCCAAAACGTTGCTGTCAAAATTTGCATTTGTACTTTTAGTTTGCTTTTTGCACAACATTTTCAAATATAAAGATACCTTTTTCTAAGGTTGATCAGAAAGATCTCTGCCTTCTGCATCTGAGAATGCCTTCACTGACTTTCTCATGCATTGTGTCTGCAAAACACAACTGGAAATGACCTTAAAAGCCACAATCATGGCTTGTGCAGATGTTAAAGAACTGATCATATATGAGAAAGGAACTATTTCTTTTGTAAAACTCTTGATATGTCTTGTTCGACTTCCAGTCAGCAATATCACCTTACATATTCAGCTTTGTGTTTTTACCAATACAGAGGTCACCACTTCGAGCAGGGGTGTCATACTCAAACTCACAAATGGGCCAGAATAAAGAATCTGTTGCAATCTGAAGGTGTGACTGGTTCAATGTTGATTCAAAGCTTGAAATTGTGATATTGAACCTGTCTAATCCAACATATTGTGGGCTAAAGCTTGCAGATAAAATGATGAAAAAAAGTAAAGCAAGATTCAGAGCAAGTGCTTAGACTACAGTAACAAGCATGTGCTAGCCCATGAAGCTGCTATCACCAGAACCAGAAACCAACCAACACCAATTAGTATAACAAAATGGCTGAGTCATTGACAGCGAGCAGCCTGGTGAATGACCTACCACTAGAGGTAAGCATGGACACTAGAGATGTAATATATAAGAAGGATAAATAAACAGGAAAAATACAGAAAATGGGACACATTATATGCAAAACATCAGATGCAAACAAAAAATTGAAAAAGCAAGCAGTGTTGTACTCCTAAGTCAAAAATAGCAAATAAAAGGGGGACCATTGCAAACATGAATGAAATAATCCCACGACAACATTTCAATTGAACAACATGATGAACAACATATTACATGACACTTCAATTGAATACCATTATGATTACCATATTACAGAAACATAAATCTTAAATCAGACACAACAACAACCATTCACATACCACAAACGATGGCGGGCAAGCAATGGGTGAAGAGTTGACGCATGTATAGATGAGCAGGTGAATCATGCACATACTGTAGACGAGAAAAGTAAGCAACAATTACAATATACAAGGGAAGGGTTATGAGGCAGAGAGCAATGCAATAAACACAGCATTCCATCAGGGTTGCAAACTTGTTTCCACCAAAAAAAGCCAGACTTAGTCATAAAAAAGCCAAAAAAACAGACCTAGTCACAAAAAACTAAAAAGCCAGATCTAGTCACAACACAAGAAAAGCGAACAAAACAAACTTAGTTACAAAAAAAGCTTTTAAAAACCAGACCTGTCACAGGAAAAGCCAATTAGCAGTTATTAAACATGCAGCTTAAAAACATACTGCAGTGACAAATGCACAGTAGTAAGTAATGAACTTTTCTGTCTGTCTGAACCTTTTCTAAGTTTATGCCGCTGTCATATGTTGTTTACATTTTGAAGGTTATCTACTACTACAGTACTAGCAGTAATAAGAATGAATACAATCTTCATTCCTACTGTTGTAGTAAAGCTATGAGATCTGAATGTTTCAACCACTCCAGCCTAGCCTACCTTAAACTTCTATAGTGTGTGGGCACCACTTAATCTTTTTCTTCAGGCTTGCTTCATTAGTATTGTTGCGGCCAGTGGCCCAACTATATGGACAAGTACGTACGGACAGGAACCAGTGCTTTATAATAGACTGCTCATTGAGCCATCCGGCTGGGCACAAACCGTTCACATGTTCACACAGCGTTTTACGTAACGCGTGACTCAATATTCACGCCGTTCGTTGAATGCGTTTTTCTGCTCGCCTTTCTGTGCATGTATTTACGATCTCGCGGAACCTTACTTGATCTTTTTTCGTCAGTAGTGCCGTGAGCGAGTTGTCGTCTGCCTGATTCATTAACTGTTTTCTGCGATATGTTTGCTGCTGTATAGTCAATTCAGTGATGTAGTCGAGACCGAGACCGAGACCTGGCTCAGATTTCGAGACGAGACCGAGACCGAGACTTTGTCATAAAAGCCGAGACCGAGACCGAGACCTGCAAGTTCGAGACCGAGACCTGCAAGTTCGAGACCGAGACTCGAGACCTCACATTTCTATGATGGTAATTAAAACTAACTCCTTGAATAACGCAGTAACAAAATAAAAGGCACATCGCCAAATATCAAGATTATAAAAATCATCCAAAATTTGTGCAAACGGCCAAATACTGCAAACGTTCATTTTCACTTTCCTCTTAGGAATTTGCAAATTCAAACCTGTGGCCTTATTTATAAATTCCATAAAGAAATGCATGGACACTGAAAATGTTGGCAGCGTTTAGAACAGTGGTTTTCAACCTGGGGGTCGTTTGCCTTTTTCTCGGGGTCGAGAGAGCTTCTAACAAAAATATTCATATTTACTTCTCTATTTTATATTTCTTATGGAACTACTTTTTGTCGTAGCCAAAATAATAGGATCACCTGCAGGGGCGGAGCCAGACATTTTCATTTGGGGGGGCCACTGGAGGGGCCAGTTTTGCAACAAGGGGAGCTGTCAATGGTCTGTGTAGGAT
>Ga0210059_1004501_pt1 | contig 22508 bp, 16 predicted proteins | sample Ectturendosymbi2_FD_188042 | JGI IMG/M metagenome (GOLD analysis project Ga0210059, IMG submission 188042) | Ecteinascidia turbinata endosymbiont from Florida, USA - Sample 2 (SPAdes) (version 2) | ecosystem: Host-associated > Tunicates > Ascidians > Unclassified | place: Key West, Florida...
TTGATACTCTCCTGCATGGAATATCTTTTCCGCTTGATACTCTCCTGCATGGAATATCTTTTCCGCTTGATACTCTCCTGCATGGAATATCTTTTCCGCTTGATACTCTCCTGCATGGAATATCTTTTCCGCTTGATACTCTCCTGCATGGAATATCTTTCCGCTTGAGCCATTGAAGCTGGGAAATAGAACTCAGCACCTCTAACTATTATTTACCTGGAAAACAGAAGCTTGGATTGATTTGATATGAAATGACATCGATAATAAAGTGAATACATCTTTTTTAGGACGCCCAGCATATTGCACAAACTAGTGCATAATTGCGTAATCGCAAGTTAATACATTTTATCTTCATGCAAAAATAAAATTATGCACGATTTTTTGATATATAAATCTTCGCATGAACAAAATTCCTTGTGGAATTTAATCACAACATGATTTTCTGACAGTTTTGTGGTGCTAGACCTTCCTACTCTCAAACGAATGTAGCTAAGCTCTTCAACTGTGCAAGGTTTTGAGACAACCAATACTAGGGAGTAACATGTGCACAGATCACAAGTCAAAATGGCTTGAAATAGTAAGCATATCACAAGTATACAACTATATACAGGTCCCGATGGCAAGTTATTAGTGCTCTACCATTTTAATGTAAATGAGGAAGTTCTGACAAATTCATAAATGACATTCAACTGTTTCTATATGAGACTGTGTTTTCACTAGTGTTTAATCGCTTTTGGTTTTCAGTGAAATTTGTTCCATTTTGTAACATGACAGATATTCAATGAAACAGCACATTAAATCGTACTTGCAAGTCACGCAGCACTTTGCCTTACCCAGCCATGGATTAAGGTTGCTATAGGCCCATGGGTCTTTTGGAGCTTCATGTGCTGAAAAAATCAAAAGCATCATGGCAGTTAATATTGATATAAAAATTTTATGTCAGTTCAACAGATGAGAAATTACCCTGTGCAAACACTTCTCCCACAACAAACCAACCTTCACTCTATGCACTTATTGCTGTAAATAGATAAGATCGCAACGGTGAGTTTTAATAAGATTACAGATGCAGGGAGATTGTAATCATTATGAAGTATTTCATAGTGCATAGAGTGCTACCGCAACAAACACTACAAGCATACATACTTCATTTAAAAGCAAAACTAATAAATTCCAGAAGAAATGAAATGTCTTTGAGCAAATTGGAGCATTATAAATATTATTGACTTTGCAATTCATAATTTAATCTTATTTAAGTTTTAATGCAACAATAAAATAAAAACTGGAAAACATGGTTTGATTTCTAACATTTTACTGTCCGGAAGACTTGAAAGTGTCTTGCCAACTGTTGACACCCACCACATTTATTCTTGAATAACAAAATTTTAAGCTGCAGGAGCTCTAGGTTTGCTGTAGACTTTTGAGGAATCACCTGACTAGGCTCTTCTTTCATCTTTTTACAATGGTTCAAACTTCCGCATATTTGTATTCTAGTAACTACTCTCCACATGTGAGATAAGCAAGCAACTTATCAGCAAAAATTTAATAGGAAATCGATTTAATGTAACACTACACATAGTCAGTCCTCAAGTCTTATTCAAATTCAATCAGACTTGAAGAGCAAAATCTGCTCATAAAGCATTTTACTAGGAAATCGATTTCGCAGTCTGTATGTTTCATCTATTACAGCTGGCATGTTTTCTCTAATTCTGAAAGCCTTATTGTGCTTTTTCTAATTCTGAAAGTCTTAACATGTGTTTGAAACTGCAGTTGGCATGACTGCATAAGCCTTACTTTAATATTTCACCTGTAAGTTTTTGCTTGTAATTTACAGGACTAAAGATGCACAATTGACATGAAATCGATTTCCCAGTAACATGCTTTGTTAGCATAGTTGGCTGCTTGTCCTTGTGGTACTTTGCCAATATCATACAGCGGTTCAAAAATAACCTGTGGCACACAGAACTTCCTTAACAGCATTTGGATGATAGAGCATCAATGCAGCACGTAATGGTCCAATGTAAATGGTAAAGCCAACTGGATAAGCTTTTTCTTTTTCAGTGAAAAAAGTGATAAATCTTTTTGGATCCTTGTTTCCTTTTGTAACCTAAAACAACAATCGTATTTATTAAGGCAACAAATAAAACATACCGGTACTTTATGTGATGAGAGATAATAACCAAGCCATGATTGCACCATAAAAGTATTTGCAGCATTATAAGCAGTTGTCTACTGACTGCACCTTTCATTAAATCAGCACGAAATTTGCAAAGTAAACTATTACCATTCCCAAATGACCCCAGAACCAATGAGATTGTGGACCTTGCCAGTATCTTCTAAGATTGAGGCGTATCTGACAAAAGCTCATCAACCTAAAGATAACAGACATGCAATTTTTAAATTTAAGGGTCATTCCATGCCAAATAAGCAATTTTTTTTCAAAAATTACACCAAGTGTTTTGCATTTTAACAATTTGACGTCCGGGTTAATTCAAGCAGTTCGCAAAAAAAATAGCTGGATCGCACGTGGCTTTGCGCCGGAATATCTCCACTCCTGTACAGGTTACAGATCTGGTCGAAGTGTCAAACGACGTGGCAAGTCTTGTAGTTTGCACTCAAAAAAATTTTTTTGTTTGGGGGTTGTGTTTTTTTTGTGAGTGACATCATAAGTGGAGGACTTTTTGGCCACCTTGACCAACTTCACCTGGCCCTAGGCGCCAACCACTAGATGGTAGTATTCCGCTGATGTTTTTATTGGAAACTAGGCTACAATCCGAGTCTTTTGATATTTTGGATGACCTGTTGGGGCTTCGTGTTCAAAAGTTATGATCTAAGTTAGTAAAAATTTTTGACTAATTAGTTAATTAGACAATTAATTAATTTGTTTATTTGAGATCATTACTTTTGAACCAGAAATGCTAGAAAGTCGATCAAAGGCTCAAAAAACTCGAGCCTAGTTTCCAATGAAAACTTCAGCAAAATACTTTGGTCTAGCGTTTGGGCCCTCGGCCAGACAACATGAGTCAAAATGGCCCCAAAACTACTTCACTTATGATGTCACTCACAAAAAATCCACAACCCCCAAACAAAAAAATATTTTTGAGTGCAATCTAGAAGGCTGTCCGATCTGTTTGAGCCCTTGAACAGCTCTCTAGCACAATTGGTGGAGGAGCAAGGGCGTTGGTAAGGCAACTGACAACTGCTGGTTTTAGGCCGAAATCGAAGTACGAATATATCGTGCCCCGGCTCTCAAAGTGTTAATGAAAGTTGGCACACTTGTAGATCTCACTAAAAAATGGAGAATGCAAAAAGATTTTTGAAAAACTCCCATTATTAATGAAGTTACAATCACTTTCAAAAACACCATTTTTACTCGTTACGCTTCAGTGAACATGCCTAAATTTTTATTAAACTCTTTTTATTTCTCAGCTTCTGATTATATGAGATGGCTGAAAAATGCTAGACAGACATTTCAATACCCAAGGAATCCAAAAAACTAGCTTAAAAAGTGCTAAGAGAACTGCTTCATATGATAACAAAGCATTCAATTTGCTTCATACACTTTTCGGTAGCCCAACTTTAAGTATTTATAAAAAAAGGGTATAAAATTTTAAAGTTGAAACTCACATATTTTATCCCTATACCAATACTCTTTCATGCCAAATAAAAAAAATTTTATTAAATTTGATGCCTACTATGAAAAACACTGTTTTCTTAATTAGTACTTTTGCACTATTTTGTAACATTTACTCTATGACATCACAATGCGTATATTATGTGCAATGACAATACTCAATAGTCATGCACTTACGATGACAACTAGCACATGTGTTTCGTAGATTAAGTTCTGCTATTACTACAGAATACTATTGCCACTTCCCCTTTAGCAGTGAGGGCCAACATTGCTATGAGACTTATTAAGATATATCACTATTTCCTCATTTCATTTTTCAGATGGTCTTGTTAGTAACATACTATTGAAATACAACATTTGTTATGAGTTCATTACTGAAATGTGATATTGGAAGAAAATTGAAGGATACTTGCCATAAAATTTATTTTGCTAAAAGCGTAGGGTTTGTGGACATTGCTGAGCTTGCAGATGAGGATGTTGAATTAATCTGTCGCAGAACATCAATGGCAAAAAATGAGATTAACAGGTTGGGTGCAACACGACTATATTTCACGTCGTGACGCGCGTGTCGCAGCGTGCGACATGGCATGATCCAACGTCATGAAATACACTTAAAAGGGCGATCAGAAACATTCATCTACTACCGAATTGATCACGCAGGCAATTCGTGGCTAGTCTGTGGTACTTACTTACAAAGTTTTTGTCTTGGTCAATTGGGTTCGCACAACAAAGAGAATGAAGAGATAAGCGGTGGAGCAGTTAGCCACAACACAGAATTCTCACCACAATTACATGCTCTGAATATGACGTTTCACATTGAAATCAACGTCGTTGGTTTGCAGTTAGTTTTCTGCTGCTAAACGTTTAATAGTTGTACATATCAGGTAAAATAAGACATATTTCTAGGTATGAAAATGAATTGTTTCAGTGTTGAAAATGGCAATATTTCAGCAACAGCCCTAAAAAGGACTCATCAAAAGTGCAAACTGTGCAGGAAGTGTGGCAAACGCAAAGACATTATATTGTATATTGGGTTTCACGGCGCATGATACCTTGCTTCTATTGTGACACTGCATCACAAAATACTTCCATGAAAATATCATCTTGAAACACGTGTAATTTGCCTTTGTGTTGTACCACCATTCCTTGTTTTTTTGGCAATTACAATTCATTGTTTTTATTGGCGCATTGCAATTCATTGCATTCTGCACTCGTGCTCCAGGAAAAAAACAGTAGATATTGGGGTTTACTGTAAAAAATCATAGGAAAAACTTTATTGATTACAGTACTCGACTTTCAACAACGTCATTCGCAAATGGTTTGGTAATGTGTTTTTCGAATGGTATGCACCAACTAGGGAGCTATGGTTGCCGTGCTGTGGGTCTAATATGTCACAGTGATGTCGAAGAAATAAAAAAATGACATCATTGCAGGTGGTATGAAATAAGTTTTCTCATAATATCTCAGTTTTTCGTAGCTCCTCTGGTTTGTAAGTTATGGCCACAACATAAATCGAAAACCACAAACCAATTCAAAGCCAGACAGTACTTCTCGTGCTACGCAACTAATTTGCGACCAGACACAACACTGCTTTGCGCCAACGACTCGCACTTTAAGGTATTAGACACGACGCCACACCGTCGCACCCAACGTGTTAAGAGTATCTGCAAGCATCTCCACATGATGTACCTGTCAAAATTCAAGTTGCAGTGGAAGAAGTTTTGTGATCCATTTGCAAAACATAAAAAAACTGTCAAAACAGGTTTGGTGAGCATTTTGCTGCTTCAAGCGAACAAATGGGCTTTAAGCAGTGGAAAAACTTTGATTCCAGGTCAGAAGATCTGCCAAGCATGTTGGCGCTTGCTACAAGACTTGAGTGCTGATTATGCCACCACCAGTACACCATCATCTACGGAGAGTGAGGCAGAATCTCCCACCCATTGAACCATGGATGCTGTCTTAATAAACATCATTTGAACTGTGCTCGGTATCACTTTTAAAACGACATGGTAAAAGTAAGCAGATGCAAGCCGCTAAAGCTCACCGCAAAATTCTCAAAAGCACAAAGGTACTTCTTGGCTATGTGGAGCAGGAAAAAGCATCAGTTCAGATCTGCGAAATTCAAGATGATGGTTTTGAAAAAGATAATAAGGAAAAGATTAAACATTCAGATCGACTTTGCGAAGCCATTAGCGAGAAGATACAGTCAGCAGACAGAATCACCAAATTACAGCTTCTTACTTCGATCCCCGATACTTGGTAAGTTGAAAGAGCTGCACAACATTTTGAGGTTACCAAATATGAAGTTAAAAAGGCAAGAAAAATGAAATAGGAGCAAGGAATTTTACCAAGACCAGAGAAGAGCAAAAGTAGAGCTTTAAGTGAAGAAACGAAAGAACTTGTAATAAACTTTTATCAGGATGAAGAGTTTTCCAGGATATTACCTGAAAAAAAGACAGTGTCAGCTTAGGTAGAAACGTACATAAACAAAAACATTTAGTTTTATGCAATTTGAAGGAACTGTTCAGTGCATTCAAGACCAGATATCCATCAACCCAAATAGGTTTCTCTTCTTTCTGCAGCTTAAGTCCTAAATGGTGTGTCCTGGCTGGAGCTAGTGGTACACATGCTGTGCGTGTTTGTACCATTCATCAAAACACCAAGCTGCTCACAAATGCTCTAAACACCAAAGAAGCCTACAAGGATATGATGAAACTCTTAGTGTGCTCTACAGAGAACAGAGATTGCATGATACATCGATGCAGTGAGTGCCCATCATCAGACATTCTGAAAGATCCCCTATTTAACATTACAGGTGAATATGATGACACTGAAATAAATTACGAACAATGGATTACAACTGACCGGTCAACTCTTGCACAAATGGCAACACCACTGCAAGAATTTGTTTCGGTATTAATTGATAACTTGGAAAACCTTACGTCACATTCTTACATTGCCAAATCACAATCCAGTTATCTACGACAACTGAAAGATAACATTTCAGCAAACACTGCAATTATATTATTGGATTTTTCAGAAAACTTTGCCTTCACAATTCAAGATGAGACCCATTCCTATCACTGGAATACATTGCAGGCCACATTGCATCCTGTTTGTTTATATCATCGTGTCAATGACCACCTTCAATGTCATTCCTTTTGCATTATTTCTGATAATATGGATCATGATGTGATGATAATATGGATCATGATGTGTCATTAGTTCACCAGATGCAAAAGGAATGCATTGAACAGGTCAAAAAGAAAATACAAGGCTTGACAAAAATAATACACTTTTCAGATGGATGTGCAGCCCAATACAAAAGCCGAAAAAACTTTCTAAATTTATGCCATCATACAACAGACTTCAGTGTAGCAGCAGAATGGGTATTTTTTGCCACTAGTCATGGCAAATGTCCCTGTGATGGGATTAGAGGGACCATTAAGCGAACAGCTACCAAAGCAAGTCTGCAACAACCCTATAAAGGTCAGATATTATCATCAGCCCAATTATTTGAGTTTTGCAGGGAAAACATACATGGCATTGATTTTATCTTATTTCCAAAGAAACCATGGAACCAGTTCACATTGCCATGAACCAGCGTCACCAGATAGCTGAAAAAGCCATACCAGGAATCAGGAATTTTCACAATTTCATTCCATTAGGTGACAAAAAAGTTTGCAGCAAGAGGGTCTCATGCCAGCATCATTACGACCTTGTGTTTAATTTTGAGCAGCAAAATATCACTACCAGACCAACTCCTCACAGCTATGTAGCCTGTCTCTATGACAGAAACTGGTGGATTGGAATGGTGATGTCAGTGAATGATGGAGAACATGAAGCAGAAGTAAAATTCATGCACTCACATGGCCCTGCAAGATCTTTTTTCTGGCTGTCTAGGGAAGACCTGTGCTATGTACCATACACCCACATTCTGCTCAGCATTGGCATGGCTTCAACTTCAAGTGGACGACAATACAGAATTTCAGAAAAAGATTTAAAAAAGATACAGTCAATGTTTTCTGACATCAAGAATTAAACAGACTTGTAGTTATGCTTTGATGCTACATAGATTTTGTGTTCATCTTTGAATGTTTATTTATAGTACAGTGTTTTGCTAAAAAAATTGTACAGTTATTGATAAGTGTTGCACAGTGAAGCATTATGTGTTGCAGTAAAGTCACATTTAAGGTGGAAGATTTCTTTATAGACTTGGTAAAATTGACCTGCTTGAGGCTTAGTGCTCTCACTCAGCCATAAATTGCTTAAAAACGTGTGCACAGTAAAGCATAAATTTGCACAGCTTGATTTTTTCTTAAATGAAGGACTGGTTGGTGTGTTTGAATCAATTTCAGTGTGTTCATACATTTTTCAATTGAGTCTGTGTTATTTTGTTTGCCCCAGAGCAACCTGATTCAACGAATAGTTTTGAAAAAGGTGTAAAAGTAACAATTAACAAAACAGTTTTTTTCATAGTAGGCATAAAATTTAATTGAATTTTGTTAGTTAGCATGAAAGAGTATTGGTATAAGAATAAAATATGTGAATTTCAACTTTTAAATTTTATACCCATTTTTTTATAGATGTTCAAAGTCTGGCCTCCAAAAAATGTGTGAAGCAATTGAATGCTGTTATCATAAGCAGTTCTCTTAGCACTTTTTAAGGTGTTTTTTTGAATTCCTTGGGTCTTAAAATCTCTGTCTAACAATTTCCAGCCACCTCATGTTATCAGAGGCTGAGAAATTAAAAATTTAATAAAAATTTAAGCATGTTCACTGAAGCACAATGAGTCAAAATTACGTTTTTAAAAATGATCATAACCCCACTAATAATGGGAGTTTTTCAAAAACTTTTTTTGCATTCTTTATTTTTCAGTGATATCTACAAGCGTGCTGAATTTCATTGAAATACAAAACACTTGGTGTAACCCATTTGCTCATTTGGCATGGAATGAACCTAAATAAAAAAACAAACTAACTATAAACATTTAGTCTTCTTCAGACTGCAATCCAGTTTAAATGTATTTTGATGACTTAGAAATCTGCAGTTGACTGTGCACTAATACATTAAGAGAAAAAAATTTCAAATCAAACAATGACAATTTGATAGATCCTTAACAGTCAATGACCACATTATTTCCTGCAATCTTATGACGTCTTCTTAGTTTAAGCTTTTCAAAAACATTTAAATGTGTGAGACATCAGATTTTAGGTAACATAAATATTTAAATACGTTACTTTTACATTTATGTAAAAACCTTGCGTATTTGCATTTACATTTTCACTTGGTCAGGAGCTTCCAACATAGAACATTTTAAAAATAGAATAGGTAAATATTTAGTTTGATAACGCTCGGTGATCCAGTTTAGGTGAAATTATCACACTTTCACTGCATGAAAGACAACAGTGCAGTACAGTTGCGTTGTTTCTTAAACATTGGAATTCACAATAATTCCATGAACAATGAATCCAGCTGTACATTAAGTGCAATTTTCTTTGATTTAGTGCAATGGAACTTAGGCATTAAATCACCACTTTAAAAATGTGAAAGTCATGTTATAAGTACATTTAATTCATGCTTAGAATTTTATTTTTTAATTTCTTCTGTTGATGAACTGAATTAATTTAATATCATTTGATCCCAAATGTGATTTATCAATATTAGCTAACAAGAGTGTTTTGAAACTATGGTTATCACACAGTCAGTTGTCTGTGGCATCAAACACAATTGCCTTTGTGTTAAAATGCTGCAGAAATATTTTCAAACATGCCATTTTTTATCATTTTGAATTATGTATAGCCACTTAATTCATGTGTGCACGCAGCTGAATTTACAATTTCCATTGCATGATCAAAAAGTTGATCCCATGCATAAAGTGTATCTGACTATTTTTGCATTCATTTTTATTGTGCTGGTTATTTAATCTACGAAAAAATCCAATATTGGCTAAATTAGGACTAAGGCAGAACTATTATATTAAACAGACCGATGTCCCACATTAAAAGACTTTTAAATTTCACCATACTCTTATGACTTTTGAGATTTTATTTGTCCTACATAATGTTTATTGTTGAATATCTACAAAAATATAAATACTACTGACAGCACGTTATTTGGAAAATTTGCCTCTGCATAACAATTGTTTAACCTTTAACCTTTAGTGCTGGTGGTATTTCTTATGCTATCATATTTTACCACAAAACAATATAATTGTTTGGAGAAAATAATGAATGTAAAAAAATCGTTTATGAAGTTATCACCCAGTCAATGCATGCTTCGCTTGCAGCCAGGGATGTGGAGCCCTAGCAACTTTGGATGATTGGAACTGGAACCAAAATCTTTTAGATGGTAGAGCAAAAGTCGGAACCTGAAATTTGGGTTCCTGTTCCACTTATCATGGGGTGAGTTGCCATATGTGCACATAATTTTCCTTATTTGTGTGAAGATCAGGCTTAGCAATGTTTTTTTGTACATGTCTTATTACAATTAAATATCATTTCATGACACCTTGTCCATACTGGTGTCATAATGCAAATGTGTAAATAACACAACGGTTTTTAGTTTTCACTTGACCAAATCATGTTAGAGCCAGAGTCAAAAAACTTTAGATGCTTAGAGCCGGGGCCGGACATAAGCCAATGCAACCAATGCACATTGGGCCCCGCACCTCTGGGGCCCCGTGCCATGGTGTTTGGGTAGATTGTTCATTTTTCCATATACACCTTGCGCTTGAGAATTCAGTAAAAAGGCCATATAAATTTCATTGCAAAGAACACACTCGTCAGAACTAGCGAATTTTTTCTCGAACGTTAGCAAAGGTGCTCAATTCTCGTGTTAGTGCTTTACTGTATACCTGTGCTCTACCATGATCACAACATGGTTAACTGAACACGATGACATAAAAGCACTGCTCAGAGGGGCCCCGTGCCTAGGTCTTGCATTGGGTCCCATGCTCAGGTCTTGCATTGGGCCCCGCACCTGCTAGGGCCGGCCCTGTCTGGAGCTGAAGCCAGAGCTGGAAATCTGAGCTGTGAATCCACAGTCTTGTTTCCAACAAACAAGTAAGCCAAACTAGCTTTCAAAATGCTACTATCAGCCAAACTTACCATGAAGAAATCTTAAAAGTAGCATAAACCACGACTGCAACCAGAATTGTGTAAAGTGCCAGGCGGGATTGATGTATTACATCAGAAACATTCCATGCATCCATATTTTGCAAGTTTATCAAGAAAAATTAGCTAACATAGACAAGCTGACAAAGTTTTAGTGGTGATTTTTGGTGCTGTACAATTAGTCAAGTATGGCAGGCCATAGATATGCGCAATTGTTGAAAACATAGAGACAACAATACAATGTAACAGATAAAAACACATGCAAGAGATTGTCCCTACAGCTCTTCAGACTTCTGTACTTAGGGTTTCTATGCAATTTTGAATATAAATATCCAGACACTTTCACAACCTTTTCCAGACTTGTTCTGGTCTTACTGCAGACTTAACTTTTCCAAATGACACACCCAATTCAAATACATGGAACTATTATATATAATATTAATAGTCAACACGATGAACATAAAACTATCAATCTTGAATAAATATCATGAAAATGCATGTGAAAAGATAAGTCTGGCAAATATTTTCGTATTCCATATTGACAGACCAAAAAAAATGTCTTTCCCGACTTTTCCAGGCTGGAAAATGATCAAACTTATTTCCATACTTTTGCAGACTCCGTAGGAACCCTCTGTATACTGTACAGTGCTCAAGGCAAGAACGCTGCAGCACTTTATTATAGCAGCATGCAAAGATTAAAAGAATAACATCCCCAGTCAAAGGCGTAAATGCATTTCACCACTTACAGCCACAACAGATAACCAGTTTGGCTTCATGCCAAAACATGGCACTGACATATATTTTTTTACTTAAACAGAATGTGTCTTATTATGTAAGCAAAGACACCCCACTGCTTTCAGCTTTCTTAGATGCATCTAAAGAATTTGACAGAACTAAACACAACCTTGTGTTTGCTGAATTAAGTGCAATGTACCTATGTGTATAATAAGACTGTTGTTGAGTTAGTACAGGCAGCAGACCATTCAAGTAAAATGGGTACCAACTACTCATCCCCCTTTACTATAACCAATGGGGTAAAGCAAGGGTAAGTTCTGAGCCCATACTGTTTACCTGGATGAAATCTCAATCCAGCTGAGATCAGCCAAGGTGGGATACACTGTGGAAAATACAGTTGTGAACCATCTAATGTTTGCTGATGATGTGTGTTCAGCCCCAGTATTAGTGAGCTGCAATGTCTTCTGAATATTTGTGGTGACTATGCTCCTGAACACGAAATAATTTGCAACAAAACAATTGGTGTTCTTTTTTGCCCAAAAAAGTGTTTAAACAACCTGCTCCATCAAATGTTTTTGTAAACAGTGTATGGGTACAATTTTTTGACCAAGTGAAATATCTTGGTATGTGGATAAATGCATCACTGAAGGATGATGATGATATTCAGAGACAAGTGAAATCACGATACTGTGCAGCAAACAAACTCAGGCACTTTTGATCAGTGCTCTCCTGCAGTAGAAAACACTCTTATTTCATGCCTATTTGCATGCCAATGTATGCTTGCCAATTGTCGAGCAAATACACGCAGACCAGTATGAAGCACTGTGCTGCATATAGCAATGCCTATCGAATTATGCATTACATACCTAGAAATGTGAGTGTTCGCCCACACCAGGTTAGCCATTGTGTCAGGACCTTTGATGCCCTGCTCACAAACAATTTGTATCGATTTTTTTATACGATGCACATTTTCATCCAACTTTTTTATTCAATCTCTTAAAATGTCTGATGCTTTTCACAAACCTTGATTTTTCCTCAATTATTCAATGCTATTGTGTGGAGACCTAATGCAGTAGTTGTCCGTGAATTGTTTCGGTGCTTGCATCTCGTAAGTATTCAGTATTGCTGTTGTGTGGTAAAAACTGTGCACACACCAAGCATAAAAAACTAAGTGCTGGGAAAGTGTTTTGCTCCTCTCAAGGTTGGACACATACTAACACTGGTTATGTGATGCGCTACTGTATGGATATCCATTTTTGTGCTCTTGCGAATAACAATACAGCTGTGGTGAGGATAAAGTGCTTTGCTCCTCTAAATGTTGGTCATGTGCATTGTGCAACCACCGTTTCTTTGATGTGCAATGATGTATAGCTATTAGCTAACTACTTTTTCTGCTCTTGTGTTTGTGATTGCTTCTGTGATATGGACCATGAGTCCGCAATAAATATTATGATTATTAAAACATCCCCGATGGTGAATAAATTACATATTGTTCACCATTGGGGATGTTATAATAATAACACTGGCCGACAAAAAAAATTTTCCTGGTGCCGAAGATGTTTCAACTGCTTTAACCCAATTTTGGGACGCTGACTTCAAAACTGCAGTCAGTTTTTCTCTATCAGGTCTAGTTTTCCCGCTGTGATGGACCCACTACAGTGACAAAATGAGCTTAGGGCAGTCTTTATTATAAAATGATGAAATGTTATTGTATGCACACAACTGCATATTTTTTTGGGGGGTCTACCAATAACAAACCAAATTAGTGAATTTAAGCAAGCATACTGAAAATGGAATCCTTTAAAATGGTGAAATGTCAGCCATAAGCTTCCGTTTTAATGATCTCCGAGAATGAATCGCAAAAGCATCGTCATGTTTAATTGACCAACAGTAGTCAGTTAACATCCCATCTCCCTTGATACCTTACTTCCATTTTACTAATATCCTGATGAAACTGCTCCCCTTGCTCATCACTCAGATCACCAAGATTTTCAGGGAAGTGGTCAAGATGACTGTATAGCATAGGAAGTGATGCTTGATACTCATGTTAGCACCCATATCTTGCAAAGTGATTAGTAACTTGGCTGCAATCCCCTTGTAGTTGACTGCTTTTCTATTTCCCAAAAAATTCTTGATAGTTTCCACAACGGCACTCCAAGCACAGGATTCTTTTTCATACATGAAATTTCGAAAGTCACGATCATTTATTAGTGTTCTTATCTGAGGGCCATCAAAAATACCAGCTTTTAATTTTTCTATCGTTGATCCCGGATATTTGGTGCAAATATATTTGAAACAGTCACCATCCTTGTTGAGTGCTTTTACAAATTGTTTTATGATCAGGGTTGCCAGATCTACTTTTTGCTAAGGAGCCAAATCTAATCCAGAAAAAAGCAAAAAAGAGCCAAACCAAAGACAAGGGGCCAAAAAAAGGGCCAACCATTTTTTCCAAATTTTTTAGCAGTTACAAAGTCACACTCACAGGAACCCATACTTAGCAATTTATTAATTGACAATGTTGAATATTCCTCAATCACAATAATTGTAGTGAAACAGCAAAACAAGCATGTGATGAAAGATCGTAAGACAACAACTTAAAATTTCCATATGTAGCCAGACACTGAGATGAATTTATCATCCTTGATCAACAACAATCTGAACTAAACCAACAAACACGTGCACCACCTAATAAATAACAGTAAGTTAGGTAGTGTGACAGTTCTCGCTGCTACCTCTACAACTGCAGCAAGTAATAGGTACAATTCTGATGAACTTACTCTCACATTAAAACTCAGAAACTCGAAGGATCCCAACAAAATTTTGTGATCAAAACCTTAAAAATAAGGAATTTGGTGAAAATCTCCAATCATGAATCAAGTACTGAAGTAGTCAAAAAATGAAAAAATATGGTTTCTCAAGGACTGAAGGTGGTCAGATATAATTCTTGTAAGGGGCCAGCCAATCCTGGGAAAAGGGCCAAAAAAGAGCCAAAGGGCCAAACGAAAATTTAGGGCCCGAAACTCCAAGAAAGTGTTATTTGGGGCCAAATTTCCAAAATTTGGCCCCAAAAAGGCCAACCTGGCAACCCTGTTCATGTCTGATACCCAAGTTCAAAGAACAAAGAAGGGGAGATAAAATGATTTTAGATCTTTGCACCAGAGGGTGAGCTTGAACTTTTCTCAGCAGGCACCAATTCTTCTCTTACTATTACACGCCAACTTTGTTCTATCCGGTGCTGGGCTCTAGCTCTGCTGACCCAAAAGCATAGACAGCATGGGAAGTTCGTATAACCACCAGAGGTGCACAGGATCCAGATCAGGACTCGAATCCAGCAGGATTCAGCACATTTTGAACAAACCGGATCGGATCAGGACTAAGCTTTCATTGATGTTTCCGGATCAGGATTTTCAAATTTCATTTTTGAATTTGACGCCAACACAATCATAAAAAGAAATTTTGCAAAGATTTAAAGGATGTAATGTAGTTCACATCAACTGCAAATGTGTGAAAAAGGCGCTGTTACACCGGACGTTGAGTGCACTGCAGGTCACCAGTCCACCACAATAGCATCCCACCAGTTCACTATCAGGCTCAATACAACGTCATGTCACATTACATTTGTAAATTGTGAGTTATCGAGGTTAGAGATGTGGTGCTGCTATGCCTATTTTGCTGTAATATCTATTTTAGTGTGCATCAATATCAGTAAGTGCCTTAATCATCAGTTACTGTTAGTGGATGTAGCAAGTCTAGCAAGCTAAAGTTGTTTTGTGGTTAGAAGTTTAATTGGTAATACTGCTTTCAGCTTCATGTTACATTGCATGATCTTGGTTGACTGCATTTTCTGGATCTGAGTCTTAGTGCCATTTTTGGTTATGTGTAGTTTTATTTTTCCCAGTCAGTGATTTTTGGCAAAACTTTGCTTTTCAGAAAGAAAGTGGCTATAGGTACGGCAAGAGTGATCTGGTTAGAATAAAATGCTGACTCTGTCACTTTAACAGCATCGTTGTGCTAGTACAGCGAATGCGTCAATGTCTGCTGTGTGAATGGTTTTCAGTTCGACTCTCACCTTGGCGCCTTTCATTTTGGTAGCAGTCTAATGCTTCCACTTGTCAAGGGACCACTTTTGTACTTTCTTCAAATGTTTCCAAAGTTTTGTGTTCAGATTTACAGTTTTGGTTTAGGTCTAGGGTTTAGTGCATTAGTACCAAACCTAGTGCACTCTACTACACACTCATCGTGTGTTACTGTCACGTTACAGGTGACGGATTAATAACTGTTCAAACACAGGTCCACTGACGGACCTGCAGCCACTACGGACCTTTCAGAAACAAAAATTTTGAATAGTTGCTTTAGTCATTGATTAGTCAAATATGTTAACAGTTTTTTTTCAGAATTCGGATTTCACAGTTGTGTTGTAAACAGGATTCGGATCAGGATTCCTACATCTTGGACCAGGACTAGAGTCAGATTCGAAAAAACTTGAGTCCGAACACCTCTGATAACCACACTGCAGACCAATAGAAATCCAGCCATTTTCAAATCAACACAAATGATCCAGTTGTGTTCGTAGGCCTAATATGATTTTTTTCCAGTACAAATTTAATTTCGCTGTATTTTTCTCTGAGAGTTGTTGAATGCCCAGGAGAAATAGAACCAAAAGTGTTACCATTATGCAGAGGCAGTGGCGCATCTAGTCTGGAAAAAAGGGGGCTCTCATGGAAGAGCAGCTTTTGATATCACTTTTCAGCATAAAACCACATTTTCCCTTAAAACAAGAAACTGACCAATAAATTTTGCAATTTTGCCAAATTTCGGAAATCCAAGTTGCTACTTCATCTCTGATTACTTAACGCAAATTCTCTGTACTCTTCCTTAGGATGCACAGCCCTCCGACTGCATCAAGTAGTGCGCAATACTCATACTACTACACAATTGTCCTTATAAACCGCTCCATGACGTATAACAGCATGGTTCGGGCCTATTCCCAAAGTGCTGTTTTTAGATACAGCATTATTTTTACAGGAGGGTTCGCGTCATTGCCGTATCAAGGACAGTAATAACAAATCTCACTCGTTTGTTAAAACCACCCTGCTTACTTCTGATACTTCATTGTCAACAACATAAAATGCAATCTGTATTTTCTAGTTAATCGTATTTTATTTTATTTGATACACATATATAAGCAACAACGAGTATTCATCAATGTAAAATAAATGACCCATAAACGAATCCTCTCCATTTAAATTCACAGTCAATAACATTTCATGCAACAACCTCTGCAATCAGCAAATCTGTCCTAGGTACTTAAGGTATTCTACATTTTGCAACATACTTCAAAACGTAATGCATATTAATGCAGATTGTTAAAGTACAGATCAGTCCTTTGAATAAGTTTGATCATGTAAAAGTCTTTCGACGAGAGGTTGATCATTAATTACAGAGTAAGTCAGTTTCCTATGTAAATGTCACGTTTTACAAACCGTTCGTTTGAGAACGTGTTTTAAGGTTTTAATGTCAACAAAGTGAGTTTTCATATTGCCTTGGGCTTTCTCGAAAACGGTAGGAAACAGTATTTTGGAGTTTCCAATTTTACGGTCCTGAGTGTGATAAATTTACCCGGACAAAGCCACTCGTGTTGACTGAAGCAATCCTGTCTAAAGGACTTGCTCAGTCAAAAACTCTTGATTGAGGAGATAGTGGCGAACTTATGTCAACGCACGCTGGCTAGAGCTCTCCAACTTAACCAACCTAACTTCGGCTAGGCGGCAGAGTTGGTTTTACTTCCAAAGCAAAAACTTTAAGAGTTTTACTACTCCAGAAGGAGGTTAGTACCGTCGGAAGGTCGTGAGTACCAATCTGAAATTCTATTGTCAAAATCGGCCTATTTATAGGGACTCTGTTTCCAGGGGTAATTCCCATAAGGTTCATAAAACCTCATTAGTCTGAGTGGTATCTCTTGACAGGTTCTGCGTCATATTGCGTAGCAACGCCGCCATTGTTCTTCCTGTTTGAAGCATGGCAGGACGTGTGTGTAAATGTGTGATCAAAGTATGCTTAAAGCATGCTTCTGGTCATGGAAAGCTCATGTTTTATGCTTGACTTGTTTTGATGTTAGTCAACATTTATTTCAGCTTTCCGATGCTGATGTTGACTCCGGTTTTGGATTTTTGTTGTACAACTTTGTGTGCTTTTTAAGTTTAGTTTTTATTGTACAGTTTGTAGTTGTAGTAGGCAATGTGCCTACTACAGACGTAACAATCGCTCACAGGTTTTTGAGTGTGTGGTAAGCAGATGATTGCCTTCGAACACATCAGGGCAACTACCGCATTTTTCGGACCATAAGGCGTACTTCAATTTTCTCAAAAATTGAAAGTGCGCATTATAATGCGGTGCGCTTAATATATGAATCTGGTTGTTATAGAAGCGGCTTGCCCGCACACTTACACACTAGGCTGAAGGGAGATCCCAGTAACTTTTGTGCTATTGGGGATGTTATACTTAGCGCACCGCATGTAGCAGCCACCGCGCTGCTACATCACTCCCCCTTCTCTCTTTGAGCGGGACCCCCGCTCCAAGCGCTCTCACAGCCGAAGCCTCGTACGAAGACCGAAAGCTTTAGCGCACGACGCAGTTTCGAACTCCCTACCACGTCATGTCCCACATCTCCACCATTATAGAAGCATCTTGCCTGCGCACTTGCGCACTAGGCTAAAGGGAGCTCCCAGTAACTTTCGTGCTACTGAGATGCTATACTTAGCGCTCCGCCTGTAGCAGCCACCACGCTGCTACATTGTGCTTTCTCATCTAGAACCAGTTTTATGTGGTAAACGGTACCATCATTTATTTAATTGGTAGTTACGATTTTCTTGTAAACAGACGTAATAAACTAACAAACAATTGCAATGAGCAGCACAAGAGAGTATCTAGCACATGCCACGATCCACAGATAGTATATCTCGGCGAGGCTCCTGAATACATTGACGCACGCCAAATCAAACATGTGTACAACTTTGATTTCATTCTATTCATATCTAGCGGATTAGGCATGTGTGACAGGTTAAACTCCCTCATATGTAATGACAGATTGAACTCCCAGTGGCGACTCCGTCACTTGAGAGTTATAGGGAAAGAGTTGAATACAGTTTGACTTACTGAGTTTTGCTTCATTTATGTGCGCTTTATAATCCAGTGTGCTTTATGTATGGAAAAAGAACAGTCAGCATTCAATTTTTGATACTACGCCTTCTAATCTGGTGCGCCTTATGGTCCCGAAAATACGGTAACTACAGTCAGACCTCGCTGATCCAAACTACTTTGTTTCGTCAAATAGTGTCGGTTTAGTGAGGTATCTGGAAAATCGGAATCAGACCTGTGGCCATGGGGGGCATTCGGGGCAATCCCCCCTAAATTGTTTGTGCTCCTCCAAATTTTGTTTTGCCAAGAAAATTTTTGTTAAAAAATATATAAAAACAGAAGTCGTGAGCCCGTAAAAATGTTTTGTGACCCCAAACCTTTAGACCTAAGCTACGGGTCTGGCCTAAGCGAACTTACAAAGGGGAAACAGAAACAAACTGTAGAGTCAGACGAACTGTCAACCTAAGCAAATATGTAGACTGCATGTGAAACATGACTAAATGAAACTCTCATAGTTGTTTTTGTTTATTAGCAGATCCGTATACATAAGCAACTATGCATTCAGAATGAGATTTAAATGCGAAAAACTCTACAGGAGACCTATGACTGCGTCCTGCAGGGTCTGCCACTGTTACATTAATTGTGCGTAAAAAATGACTTTCACCCTTCCATTGTGATTTAATAAACAACTAAGAAACAGTTGGCGTGATCCGGCTTAGCATTTTTTCTATTGATATGACATATCCATTCCTGAATTTCCGAGTCGGTGTCGGACAGCAAGGTTTCCGGATTAAAGGGGTGAAATGCGTTTGGAGTATTCTGTTCCTAGAAATTTGTTTCAGATAGCGGGGATTCCGGTTGATCGGAGTTCGGACAAAGAGGTCTGACTGTATTTGGAACAGATAGTGGTATTGATCTCATTGTCAAAACACATAAGAAAAAAATTTCCAAGTTATGATTGCTTTCAGGCACAGCGAATTTATTACATCACAATCGCTATTTGTTCCTGCCAATGTGGTGCTGAAAATATACCTAGCTTGTCGAACATTCAGCAAATGTCAGCGATACAGCAATGAGAGCTGTTTATCCATATGTACATACACATGAAATCGTAGCTGACAGCCAGCTGCACACCTGCGTCTGTGGAGCGCTGTCTATCAAAGATGGTGGTGTTATAAACAGTACTGGGAGTCGCAAATATTTTTTTTGCTCCGCAAAGTGCAAATCCGCAACGAAAATTGAATTCGTTTGCTCCGCATCCGCAAGTGTAAAGCGTTTGCTTCGCAATAGTCAGCATCCGCAAATCTGCAATTTCAAGTAAACACTTTTAGATGTTTAGCAGCCGATTAAAAGCAAGTTTCCCCATAAACCTTAACACGTTATATGTTCTCGCCATCCTTTCCTTTCATCACAAGCAGTGCACAACACCTTTGAACAGAAATTTATTGCAAACGTAGCCAGTTCATAGCAACAAGCATATCTAAATCTGCTGTTAGGCTACATATTAATAACGTCATTGTTTTTTTTAGGAATAGAAACAGTTCGAAATTTTCGGAGGGCTTTTTTCTTAATATATCTGAAGCAGTGGAGAACAGCCTCTCCACTGCAGTCGAACTCGGTATCGGCATATTATACTTTAGGAAAAGTTTGATCCACACTTTGCGATGTGTTGATGGAAATAACTCCTCGTCTAGTGGGGAGTTGAGGCACTCCTTTCGGCTCCATGTATCCCATTTTTGCTCCATGTGGCTTGATACCAAGGCCTCCTCGCTTTCAGGAGTGCCGGAGCCAGACATATATAAATTGAAAGAATAAGAGAGTATATTAAAAAAACATTGACAATAGCGGAATAGAGATTACATTCGCCAAGCCTTTGGATGTACCACGGAGTAGGCCAATTTACTTACGGACTATTTAGAATAACGTCTTGGTAAGTGTCACACTTGTGATGATACCTTGTAATGGAGAAAGCCATCATCTTCAGTACCAGCATCATTTGATCCATCGTTTTGGTCAGCCAGCAGTGGTACTGAAAGTGACGATACGTTGTTGAGAGCTTCAGCAAGCAGCTCATTTTTAACCTTTGACACTAACTCTTTATTTATTTGGGACACCACGTATAGTCTGAATCTCGGATGGATGGCAACAGCCTTCAGGAGGTCAATGTTGTCGAGCAAATGAGAAAATCTTCTATTGAAACCAGTGATGAGGTGCTCCAACAAACTTTGTCCATGTTTTAGTTGTGCACCTCTCATCCTTTCCAGGCTTGTTCTAAAAAAATAAACTATTTAGAAAAGTTTAAGTTAAAAAAACAACACAGCTTTACGAGATACAGTAACAAATACAATCCCTCCGTAAAATGTCCAAAGTTGAGAGAAGTACACCCATGTAAGCATTTTTCTCCGACTGAAGTTTGTCTAACGCGCAAGACACAGGTTTTAAAATTTTTAAGAATTCTGCCATAACCTTAATATCCGTCGTGGTAACAGGCACGATATCCTCTGAAAGTAAATAATACTTTATTACCATTACAATAATATTCGGCATATATGGGCTTGCAATTTACTTTTACCGTTAACCAATATTACAGTCTATAAATTATTTTAAGTCAGTCCATAACTATATTTTATGATTCATTTTAAAAACAGTACCTTTTATGCAAATATTTTTTAACCTCCCTCTTTTTTGCCAACAGCACAGAGTGCAAAACAGAAACCGAATTATAAATACTGTTCCATCGAGTGACGCTGGGTGTCACCAATTTACGTCCAAGTTGATTTTTGATGGAGGATGCACAGACCACTTTACGATTTTGTCTGTTCCACAGGGCTTGAGCCTTTGACATCTTCTGTACAAGGTGATAAAATAGTTTTATTGAGAAAGTTATAGCCAATGTTTTCATTGAAGGAAAAGCTACAATGCAGTTGTGTTAAGCAATTTACCTTTCTAAAACACGGCAGGTAGCCTATGCTCCAACGAGGTACCTTCTCAATGTCACGTGTAGCAAGTAAGTTTAAAAGTATGAGAGGCACATCTGTGATCGTTAGGCAACTGGCATTCATCGATATTTTCTGCTATGTTTTGATACTGAATAGCCACAAGCTCATCGAAATCAGCCTCATCATCTTCTTGACAGGTATTCCTTAAGTCAATAGTAACTGCTTCATTTTCAGCTGGACCATAAAACCGAAAGGCTTTGACGAAATTGGCACCATTGTCGGTAGTCGTGCTAACCACCTGCAAGCAAACCTCCACTTTACTTTCTGATTCTCTTTTATGTGAGATGTTATTTAAGTATATATACAGCACCAGTTCATGAAGAAAAAAGCTTTAATTCTGGTTGAAGTTTTGTCGTTATCATTGTCATCTTTCGCCATGCTCTTACTAGAACTTACACACAATGCAACAAGTATGCCTACTATCTGTGTTAGGCTACAAGACAAATATTTGCATTTCACACTAGTTTGTGACTAATTTTAAAATATTATGTTCACCTTGTGTATAATGTCAAATTCCCGATGAACAGCATCAACAATTGCACTAAGAATATCATGGGTATGGCTTACATCTACTTCTCAGCAACAGGGCATAGCATCTTTTCTTGACAGATCACAAGGGTCAATCCAGTGTGCAGTCATGCCCAAAAACGATCGATTATGAGCAGACCAGCAATCAGCAGTAGTGACAACAAAGTTGATTTCAGAAAACAAATGGGTGAGGGCAGATCGAGATGCACGAAAGCGCTCCGCTAGAATGGACATTAAGGTTCTTCGACATGTGAGGTAAGGAGCAGAGGCACTTTTTATATATTCATACCAAGCACGGAATCTTGGTGAATTCGTCAGGGATGCAGGCATCATATCCTCCACAATAAAGCTATAAACAAAGCA
>Ga0210059_1004502_pt1 | contig 22507 bp, 12 predicted proteins | sample Ectturendosymbi2_FD_188042 | JGI IMG/M metagenome (GOLD analysis project Ga0210059, IMG submission 188042) | Ecteinascidia turbinata endosymbiont from Florida, USA - Sample 2 (SPAdes) (version 2) | ecosystem: Host-associated > Tunicates > Ascidians > Unclassified | place: Key West, Florida...
TTTTTATCTGTGGGGTTTCCTGAAAGACAATGTATACCAGGGAAATCCACAAACAATTGAAGAACTGAAAACTGCCATCACAGCAAAAATAAGAGCCATCCCGAAAGAGGAGTGTGTAAAAGTGATTAACTAGTTGAAAATAGTTGAAACTCTGGTGAATGGTCTTCCATAAACTGAATAATGTGTGGTTGTAATTTGAAATAAATAGCTTTTTAATCAAAGTCACAATTGAAATTTTCATGGGTACACATCTTTTTGGGTCACCCTGTACCACCAGAATTAAACCAGATATATATATACCTCATGAAGTCTTTCATCAATGGCAGAGGAGCCAGTAAGTCTTCTGTCTGCATTTAATTCTCTTTGTAAATAATCAATGTCCATAACCTAAACAATATAAAGCCGCACAGTTTCACAAATTGCAGATAGATCTTTGCTTTCACAAAGGAACTATTGAAATGGCAAACTGTGTTTTCTGATTTCAACAACATGTTTGAAGCAAACACATTTTATAACAATTTCATCTACTTTTTCCAGAAAGTAAAATGTTTCAAGCAACAGTTGCATTACCAACATAACTAGCAGAGCACTTCATACATTGTAACTGATTTCCATGAAAATAACCAAATACACCACACCTACAATGCATTCAAAAACATATGGAAAAATTTTAACACTTCAGAAATAACATGACAGTGCAAACACAAATATAGCAAATATTCATCATTGTTTTGGATAGGAAAACCAGCAAAGGTTCAATATCATGGAGCAGAGGTATCAAAACTTTTCTCAAAGGGTATATTTGACTATGTGAAGTCAAATAAAAGTCAGAAGTCATTGAAGACATTTTTGATCATGAAACATGAACAGTGGTTATCATGATCATAATTCACTCTCAGCACATCAAAACACAAAATTGGGAAATGTCTAAGTAATGATAGACAATGTGAAATTTGCTGGCTAAATGTGAATATGATAAGATGGTATCATACAGTCTTGGGTGAAAATGAAAATTAGTCTTTGATTTAGCACAAACTTGCCTTTCTAATACCAGATTGAATCATCAATGAATCAGAAGTCATTGCTTGACAGAAAAATTTCTCTTGTTTCTTAAAACCATCTTGACTTTGGTCATATAACATAACAATGACTCTGCAAGAAAGGATTTCAGCTGTAAAATTATTCGTAAATCAGTAGAACAGCAGCATCTAATTTGCACTAATTTTGAACAAAATATAATGTTCAAGCAAACTTCATATTTCAGGAATAAAAATTGGATTGTAGCAATAAATCAAGATACAAATATATAAATATACTAAACATGTAAATTACCAGAAATAGGTTTAACTATAAACATGCAATAAAAATCAATACAGACAATCTGCAACAAATAAGGTGGTTTTCTGCGAACTCAAAAACAAAACACAAAGCAGCAACTATATATATTTGCACATATATTGGTAATCCAACCACCTTAAAAAGCATTTGCTAAAACTAACAAAATCAACATATTATTAAACAGTGGAAGCATTGTTTACTAATGCAAATCCAAAATATTAGATAAATTGTTTCTGAAGTATGCAAAACTTTACATGTTTTGTGATCTGCTAAGATATGTTTTGCTTCATACTATGTTGCAACATACTTCAGTAATGCAAGCTGCACTATATAATACACAAATGTTTTCAAGCTATAAGTAGTATGTTCATGGAGTACCACCCCAACATTTGTGGTACTTGCCACAACACATCCAGAAAATTAATTGCATATTTCCTATATTTCAGTTTACTCAAACCAAAATAAATTCAGAAATGATTATATAAATTTTACATTTAAGTATAACAAATTTTGATCCAAAACATATTATGAAATGTTGAAAAATACACCTACAACAGACAACTAAAATATAACGTACCCTCCAAGAAAGCACATGATACATGACAAACCATGAAAAAGACCATCAAAACCAATGGACAGTGTTCCAAGGATCAAAGCAGCAACACACCAACAAAATATATTGTTGTGATTGGCCTGCAAAACAATTCATAAGTAATGGTTAACACTTTGAGAGCCAGGGTACAATATATTCGTACCTAGATTTCAGCCTAAAAACAGCAGTTTTCGGTTGCCTTACCAATGCCATAGCTCCTCCGCCAATTGCGCTAGAGAGCTGTTCAAGGGCTCAAACGGATCGACCAGTCTTCTAGTCTGCACTCAAAAAAAATTTTTGGGGGTTGTGGATTTTTTGTGAGTGACGTCATAAGTGAAGTAGTTTTGGGGTCACTCGAGTCCGAGTCTTTTGAGCCTTTGATCGACTTTCTAGCATTTCTGGGTCAAAAGTTATGATCTACAATAAAAAATTTAATTATTTATCTAATTTTCTAATTAGTTAAATATTTTTACTACTTTAGATCATAACTTTTGAACCTGAAATCCCAGCAGGTCATCCAAAGTATCAAGACTCAGATCGTAGCCTAGTTTCTAATAAAAACTTCAGCGAAATACTACCATCTAACAGTTGGCGCCCAGGGCCCAGGCCCAGGTAAAGTGGGCCAAGGTGGCCTGAAAGTCCTCCACTTATGACGTCACTGATAAAAAATCCGCACCCCCCAACCAAAAAAAATTTTTTGAGTACAGACTAGAAGACTTGCCACATCTTTTGACACTTTGACTAGGTCTGTAGCACTTACCAGACCAGAGAAATTCCCGCACAAAGCCACGTGCGTTTCGGTGTTTTTTTCGGAAATCCCCAAAAGCGACCAGACGCCAAAGTGTTAAGCAGATCAAGCAATTTGCTAAATTTTGACAAATATGACAAAAGTGCTTCATGATTTCAAAGGATAAAGATGACTGCAGCAAATTATTAGTACATGGACAAATGCAATAGCAGACAATGTACTTACACCTATTTCAACCATTCCATTTAACCACCATATCCTGGCCAAGAAAAAGAATGTTCTTTGCAAGTTGCCCAGATGCTCTTCACACAACACATAAAATCCCAGTCATGCATAGCATTCCTAGTAAACTTCTCTTCAGCAGCATTACACCACAGTTAAAAGTAGAAGCAGCTACACAGTGCATCTGCAAAACACTATAGGCAAGATGCTGCTTGCAGAACATGCAATGAGAAATACAAGGGGCAGCTTTAAGAACCAATTCAATTTATGATAAACACACTGTGTTAAACACAACAAACACTTCTTATTATTAACGTACAGACATAACAATAAATCCAGTTCCCATTGTACTGTATTTTTCAGACCATAAGGCACACTTAAAATCCTTAACTTTTCTCAAAAATTGAAAGTGCACCTTATAATGAGATGCACCTAATGTATGAATCTTGTTGTGCTTTCTCATCTAGAACCAATTTTATGTGGTAAACGTTGCTATTTATTGAGTTGAATACAGTTTGACTTATCTGAGTTTTGCTTCCTTTAATGTGCCTTATAATCCAGTGCACGTATGTATGAAAATAGAACAGTTAGCATTCAGTTATTGATACTGCACCTTATAATCCAGTGCATCTTATGGCCTGAAAAACACGGTATTATGATTTGTTCACATGATTATAACAGAAACATTTAGAGCAGTGAAACTTACTAATTTGTATGTCTGAAAAAAGCAAAAATAAACTCAAAATGTACAAAATACCAAGCACAGCTAAGCATAAGCCCTCAAAACCAGCAGTTTTTCAAGTGTGCCAATTGTTCTATTTGTTATTTTCCTTTTAGCGCAGTGCACTTGGAATTGCTTAAAGACAAAACCAACACTGCTCAGATATTCTTCACAAGCAAAAACATAAAAGTAATGCAGATGAACTGCACATATACATGCCAAGTCTCACTAAGCAAATCAATAATGTTCTGACTTTTCACAACACAATGAATACAAATGGATGTTTGTCTGTGGCTCAACACTTTGGCAAAAAGAAATCAACTTTCACATTTAAAATACAAAGTAGTTCTTAACTGTTTGTAGTAATTTCTCAACCAAGCATTACCTCTTGAAAATCATTTCAACACGTTCGCTGCCAGCATACGAATATATCCTACCTAAAAATCAGCCTAAAATCAAGAAGTTTTCACGTGTCTTAGCAATGGCATAACTCCTCTGTGGGTTGCACTAGAGAACTGTCCAAAAAAGACTCAGCAAGTCTCAAAGTCTACAATGAAAAAAAAAGTTTGGTTTTGGGTTTTTTGTGAGTGATGTCATCAGTAAGGTAAGTTTTTTACCATTTTGGCTCATGTTACCTGGCCTAGGGCCCAACCGCTAGACGAAAGTATTTCGCCCAAGTTTTCGTTGGAAACTAGGTTAGAATCTGAGACTTTTCAGCCCTTGATCGACTATCTAGCGTTTCTGGTTCAAAAGTTATGACCTAAAAGCAACAAATTACTTATCCAATTAGTGGATTAATTACATATTTTGTTGTTTTTAAGCCATAACTTTTGAACCTGAAACCCCAGCAAATCATCCGAAGTCTTGAAAGATTTGGGATGTTAACCTAGTTTTCAATAAAAACTTCAGAGAAATACTATATACCATCTACCGGTTTGGGCCCAAGGCCAGGTGAAGTGGGCCAAAGAGACCTAAAAGTCCTCCACTTATGATGTCCCTCAAAAAATCCAAAACCCCGAACCAAGAAAATTTTTTTTTTCATTGCAAAATCTATGACATGCCGAGCCTTTTGAGGGTTTGAACAGCTCTCTAGTACAATGGGCGGAGGAGTTATGCTGGAACTAAGACATATGAAAACTGCTTGATTTAGGCTGAAACCATATCAGCTTCAAAGGTGTTAAGTATTCCTTTGAAATATTTGCATTTATCTATCAAATACACATCATAGAAGTGATTCTTATTTCACACACACACTGCAATGTGTATATTAGTAACACAAAGTTTTCACTTTAACAAACAACCTTCACACAAAATTGCTCAATAGCTAGACACAACATTAACACACTCAAAATGATTTATATATCAAGTCTTGTAAGATAAACCACAGCAAATGCATTAATTTAAAAAAATGCTTACAGTCACTAATTAACATATCAAACATGTTAACTGAACCAACTACAACACTATATAAATTCCATACTTCAACCATGATGGGGTTTAATCCAGAACAGCTATAGTTAAAATTAACTGTCAGTGTAATTACCAATAATAATAAACACATCATACAAACAACACAATGTTCAACAAACCTGCTAAAGGGGTGAGGCAAATTATTTAAGCCAAAAGTGTTAATGTGAACAGTTGCTATTTTACTAATGAAGTTACCCAGCAATCCAAAACCATAATTAGGCTGTACTGAAATAGAATGGTAAATGAAAATACAGAGATCAGCAATGTGTTTAGAAGGTATTCGTTTATGTTATAATATGCTCATTATTTTAGTCAGTTTTAAGCAAAAGCAGTTCTCAGGCTCATTTCTTCCATCTGGGCAGTGAAGAATGAAAATAAATAGGAGTAGGAAAGGGAAAATAAGTAACACAGAACAACATTTGCAAGGGTCTGACTTGATCAGTGCAAAAGCATGTAGATATTTCAATTTTAAATAGAGTTCAGGTGATGTTGTTCAACAATGTTAAGTAGCTACTCACACATGACAAGATTTTAAAATAATAAAAACATTACACTAGGAACAAACAATTGTTCAGAAAAAATAGTCTTACTATTTCCAAATGCAATTAAGTTGATCTTGCAAAAGTCTCCCCTAATACTTGCTTGTAACAGCAGCAACTGCAACACAGCACATTCAATAATAGTAGCACTCATATCTAAGCATCAGGTTTTGGCAAATAACATCATTTGCTATTGTTGAACAATATTTAAGTGCAATTCTGGCTGATCAAACAACAATGTCCGTCGACTTGCATCCACAGCTTTTCTCGGCTTGTGCAGCAATTTAAAAATTCCTGATCCAATGTTCATTGGTATTCCCATAATGATGCACTCAGAAACACCAGTTATCACATCACTCTGGCCATAGTACGCAGCATCAAAAAGATGGTCAGCAGTTCTTTCAAATGATGCTAACATCAGAGCACTTTCTTTCATCCGTGCTAATCCAAACCTAGTAATGCCAAGAACCTCTCCTTTATAGGTCATTAGGTCAGCAAGCAACATGAGATGCCGTCGATCAATGCTCATGCCATGATTGACCATGGTATACTCAACTTCATTGATAATGGTCAAGCGAGCTGCTTCAATACCTAAGCATTTCTCAACTTCAATTGTATTGTTCGATGTTGTCCGTTCTCCAACAACACCAACTGTTGCCATGACACCACGTAAGTCATTTCCTTCAACAAGAAGCTTGTATTTTTCTTTTCCATCAGAACTCTCATCAACGTGTATAACTGCTCGTGATACTCCTTGTAAGCCCTGTACAATAACCTTAGGAATAGCTTCCTTTAAAGCCTGGATCACATGGTACAACGACTGTTTTAGTGTAGTTGAAGGATGTATGGTGAGTATGTCTTTGCTTTGAGTGATAACTTGTGTTGGTTTTATACGTAGCTTGCTAGTGCACAAACTGTATTTCACAATGTCAGCATTCACATCAATTTTTAACAGCCTGCATCGCTGCAAGTCAATTTTGATGAGAATATAGCAATCATCAGGTTGGTAAACTTCTTCCATGAGAGAGCAAATTTCACCAAGAGTTGTGGTCTCAATTCGACCTTTTGCTGCTCGAGCAATGTCCAAATCTGTATCTTTTTGCAAATGAGCTGTTATGATTGGTGTACTGATGTTCCTGGATGCATTGATGATTTCTTTTATTCTTGGGACACCCAAAGTAATATTCATGGATGCAACTCCAGCAAAGTGAAAGGTTTTCAAGGTCATTTGTGTACCAGGTTCACCAATGCTCTGGGCACAAAGCGCTCCCACAGCTGTTCCAGGTTCTAGCCTTGCCTTCATGTACTTACACGATGAGATTTTAACAAAATCTTGCAGTTGAGTGATGGTAACTCGATTGAGCTGATACAAAACTGCAGGTTGAGTTGTGCCGTTGTCATTCACTCCATAACGATTCCGCGCATCTGAAACCTGTTTTGCATAATCTAGAATAAAGTCCTTCATCTCTAGCTTGAAAGCGTCGCTGATATTCTTCTGAGATTTAAGCAGTTGCTCTGCTTTCGCCACAAGTGCTTTGCTGCTTAATGCTTCTTCAAACAAGCATGGTTGATTAGCTTGTACTACTTTCAACACTCGTGAAAAATCAACAGGCTTATTCTTGCCTTCCATGTCAGTGGGATCAAGTCCATCTCCACCATACACAAACTGAACAATGTCATTTGTTGATGACCTAACAGTGAGGTCATAGTGGCCACATAAGTCTTCCAGAGATTTCACAAGCCGTCTTTGCATGTACCCTGTTTCAGCAGTTTTGACAGCTGTGTCAACCAGGCCTTCACGACCCCCCATCGTATGAAAGAAAAACTCTGTAGCTGTTAACCCTGAATAAAAACTGTTGGCAACAAATCCTCTGGCAGCAGGATCTTTTGAATGCCTTTCAAAATGAGGCAGTGAACGATCTTCAAACCCATTTGGAACTCTGTTTCCACTGATAGCCTGCTGACCAACACAAGCAATCATTTGTGAAATATTGATGAAAGAACCTTTGGATCCACATACTGCCATGGTCAATGGAGTATTGCTTCTGTGCAATTCACGCAAACAAGCTTTTCCAGCATAATCACGAATTACTGACAGTTCTTTCAGAATTACAGCTTCAAGGGTCTGCTCTGGTGTGCATCCTGGTTGTGATTGCAGTTTTCCATTTGCCAAAGCAGCAATGAACTCATCACATTTTTCATAGCCTGATGCAAGCAAGTCATGCTTGGCTTTCAACAAGCCCTCACCTGGTGTGACATCACCAATGCCAATAGAAAATCCTCGGTTGCTCAGAAATACTGGACATATTCGAGCAAGCCTCCACATTGCATTGGCAGCTGCCTGCTGGCCATAATCTCTCAACAAAATATAAAAAATGTTGTTCTTTGATCCAGAACCAAGAGTTGCCTTGTCCATTGCACCAGCAAGTAATTGGGAGTTGTAAATTACAACATAGGAATCATTAGAGCAAAGATCTTCTCCACTCCCAGAGTACTGCTTGCCTTTAGCTCGTAAGCAGGCTTTGACAGGACAGTTGCCATTTGGTTTCAAAATCAAGCTAAAAATTTGCTTTCCAGTCCACAAAGCACAAGGTTTTACAATAGCAGGAGCTGGCATATCTATTTTAGTAGATCTGTCCTGACCAGCAACAATGTAGCAAATTATTCGAGAAGCCTGAGCCCTAGTAAAAAACACATCTTTCTGTGTTAGCAAATAGCCAGCAGTAATGAAGTCCTGGATTGCTGCAATAAGTGGTTCACCATTGCGGGGAGTGACTATGTTGCTCTTGGTTCCCATCAGTAGCAATGCTTCAGCTTTGGCCTCTTCAGTCTGAGGCAAATGCAAGTTCATTTCATCACCATCAAAATCAGCATTGTATGGGTTGCAAACACATTCATTGAATCGAAAAGTACGATGGTTTCCTACTTTGGCAAAGTGACCCATGATGCTAAGCTTGTGCAAGGATGGTTGCCGGTTGAAAAGGCATACATCACCATCCATCAAATGCCGTTCAACGATGTCACCATACCTTAACTCATTTGCAACCTTTTCCCTGTTTCCATACTTCAAGAATTTTTTCATGCTGTTGTGTCTTTGTTGAATGAAGTTAGCACCAGGATGTTTATCACAGCCATTCATAACCAATTTCCGCATTAGTTTGATGTTGCTTTTTGTGACTCTTTCAGGATATGTCAGAATTTTAGCAACTAGGATAGGAATACCCACCTGATCAATGCGCAAGTTGGGATCAGGCGAAATCACTGTGCGACTTGAAAAGTCAACTCTTTTACCACTTAAATTTCCACGAAATCGCCCTTGTTTTCCTTTAAGCCGCTGAACAAACCCTCTGGTTGGTTTCTGAGGTTTCATGTTAAAGGGAATGCCTGAGAGCTCGCTGTTGATATAAAGAGCACACTGAAGCTGCAGGAAATCCCAATCCTCCATTATCATTTGAGACTTTGCACCTGTGGCTCTATGTTTTAGTATCACATCATTCAAAAATATTATCTCAGTGAGTTTCACAGTCAAATCATCTTCATTGGTTCCAGATTTCAAGTCAGTAGTAACTGATGGTCTGATGCACAAAGGAGGAACTATAAGTCTAGTAAGAATTAAGTCCTCTGGTCTGCTAGCTTCAGATTTCATTACTAAGAATGGAACATCTTCATCTGGTATGTTCCTAAACAAATCCAAAACAACAAGTGGATTTAAGTCCTCCTGTGCTCTGTTAACCAAGATTTCAAGTTCTTTGTTATGTTTAACAGCATTTGAAAATGACTGATAAAATTCTTCAACCTCAGGATTAATAGTCTTCTTGCTGTAAGCCTTGTATTTCTCGTGAACAATTTTAAATAGTCCACACTTTTTCACAGTTCCATTCAAAGCAGCACACCTATAGCATGAATGACACTTTCTGGTCACAGTATTCACTTTTTTTCTCAAGGACCGTAGCTGAAGGTATGTCAAACCAGGTCGCTTTAGTGTATCCCTGTACATTCGTTTTTCTTCCTCTGACAGCAAAATCCTGCTACAACCTTTACAAATCATTTGTAGGATTGTTATCACTGCCTTAAAGTAACCAGCATGGAAACATGGTAGTTCAAGATCAATATATCCATAATGTCCAATGCAATCAGCCACATTTTTTCCACATGTATCACATACTTTGTCTTTCTGGCTTGTGCCCATTTTTCGATCCAACACACCATAATCCACAGCAGTATGTGTTTGGTCTTGCGTATACAGGTTTTTGCTAACACATTGCAAGTGTGAGTACTGTCGCATTTCCTGAGCACTCTGCACTCCAAAACAGAGTTTACTGATCTTCTTGGCAACATCAGACTCACGATACTGTTCTTTAACCATTTTAACTATTACACCCTATCATGCTAAAATACTCACATGAAACAATACATATAAGCTTGGTGATGCAACATATCAAAATTCAAATTAATCTACAAATTTTAACACTTTTAGAGCCGCCTGGTTTCGGCGATTTTCGCAAAAAAAACAGCAGTTTTCGGTTGCCTTACCAACGCCTTAGCTCCTCCGCCCATTGCACTAGAGAGCTGTTCAATGGCTCAAACGGATCGGCCAGTCTAGTAGATTGCACTCGAAAACAAATTTTTTGCTTGGGGGTTGCGTTTTTTTTGTGAGTGACGTCATAAGTGGAGGACTTTTTGGCCACCTTGGCCCACTTTGCCTGGCCCTGGGCGCCAACCGTTAGGTTGTAGTATTTCGCTGAAGTTTTTACTGGAAACTAGGCTACAATCCGAGTCTTTTGATACTTTGGATGACCTGCTGGGGTTTCGGGTTCAAAAGTTGTGATGTTAGTTAGTAAAAATATTTGACGAATTAGCTAATTAGTTAATTAATTAATTTGTTTATTTTAGATCATAACTTTTGAACCAAAAACGCTAGAAAGTCAATCAAAAGCTCAAAAGACTCGGACTCGAGTATAGTTTCCAACGAAAACTTCAGCGAAACACTTTGGCCTAGTGGTTGGGCCCTAGGCCAGGTAACATGAACCAAAATGACCCTAAAACTACTTCACTTATGACGTCAGTCACAAAAAATCCGCACCCCCCAACCAAAATATTTTTTTCGAGTGCAATCTACTAGACTGGCCAATCCGTTTGAGCTCTTGAACAGCTCTCTAGCGCAATCGGTGGAGGAGCTAGGGCATTGGTAAGGCTACCGAAAACTGCTGTTTTTTAGGCCGAAATCCAAGTACAAATATACCGTAGGCCGGCTCTCAAGGAGTTAAGATGTTCCTATATTGTTTTTGATATGTCAGCTATTCTAAATATATATTCACTGAAAAAGTAATTCAACATCAAAACGTATCAGATAAGCTGTAATCAATAAGTATTCATGTTTCCATCTCCAATTAAAACATTTACATATACAGTAGACTCGGGTTAATACATCCATGTTGGAACCAGCCAATTTTGGATGTTATATGTGGTGATTGTAATAACCAATTTTCCTAAAACTGCAACCCCAAAGGGTTAAAAACAAATTGATGTTTTGTAATGTATTTATTCAGCACTGAAAAAGCTGTGCAAAGCAGTTTGCTAAGACAGAAACATTTTCTGAGATGGCCATCTACTTCTGCATTCAGAGCATTAATACCTTCCGTTCCAGTAGGCTAAGGCTAAAATCCAACAGTTTGCACATGTTTTTGCATGGGAATATCTCCGTCGACGATTGCACTAGAGAGCTGTTCAAACCCTTAAAAAATTCGGCAAGTCCTTGCGTCTGCAAAGAAAAAAGAATTTTTTGTTTTGAATTTTACGTTTTTTTGAGTGACGTCATAAGTGGAGTTGTTTCAGGCCTTTTCGGCCCACTTCATCTGACCCTAGGCCCAAACTGCTAGATGGTAGTATTTTGCTCAAGTTTTTATTGGAAACTAGGTTAAAATCCAAGTCTTTTGATACATTGATCGACTTGCTGGGTTTCTGGTTCAAAAGTTATGAGCTAAAATAATCAAAGTAATTAATCTCATTAGATTATTACTTTATTTTAGATCATACCATTTGAACCAGAAACACTAGAAAGTCAATCAAGGTCTAAAAATATGCGGTAACTAACCTAATTTCCAATAAAAAATTCAGCGAAATACTTCTGTCTAAGGCATGGGTGGGGAACTTATTGGCTATCACAGGCCGCATTAATTGTGCATTAACTCTGGCAGGCCGCATTAATTGTGCATTAACTCTGGCAGGCCGCAAAATAAATTAATTTTGTCGTAAATTTTGACTTAATCCAACTATGAGGAAGAGTGACTTCTCCTGACTTAACATTTAAGGACCTGCTTAGTAGCACTCTATCTTGGGTAACGAAAATTATGATGCAGGCCATATCAAATCTTCACGCGGGCTGCATTTGGCTCACAGGTTACCCACCCCTGGTCTAGGGGTTCAGTTCAGGTCAGGTACCAGCAAGCAAAAATGGCCAAAAACCTACCTTACTTGTGATGTCACTCAAACAAAAAACAAAACCCAAAACATTTTTTTTTAATTGCAGACTTGAAGACTTGCTGACTCTTTTAAGGGTTTTAACAGCTCTCAAGCGCAATCGGCTAAGGAGCTATGTGGTTGGTAAGTCAATTGAAATATCCCTGGTTTTCCCCGATTTCCAAGTACGATATATTCATAGACTGGCAACCAATGTGTTAAGCATGAGAGCATTAAAGAACAGTTTGCCTGCATGGGGAATCAGAAGTGGATGGATTAAGCAGTAGCTGGATGTGTTAACCAGTGTTTTTATAATAGGAAATGATTAAGAAGATTCTGTTCCAAGCGATTTGGGTGTAATAAGCAGTTGGTTGTAATAATCGAGGATGTATTAAGCGGCATCTACTGTATATGCCTTAGAATATAATAAGCCACCTGTTGCGATCAGAACTTTTTGTATTCATGCTATATAAAAATTTTAGCACTAAAAAACAAGTTTCAATAGGTTTAAAAAAAACATTTGGGTTGGTTTTATTGCATAGCTAAGATTTTAAACAACCCTCAAACACGGGCGTCAGTCAAACAACACATTTTCTGAGCTCTCTCTATGTCTTTTCAATAAGTATACTTAATGTATAGTTTTCTACTATGTACATTCTGTAAATAACAAGCTAACCTCAACATATTCTGAAAAAACTTATACTGTACTTTGGTTTTTTCAAAAAGTAACATACATAAACCAAAACAAGCGCAACACCCCATCCATCAATCACATTCCTTCATTATCACTGACTTTTTTGCAACAAAAAAAGAAATTAGCAAGGCATCAATAACAACTTTACAAAAATCATGTAAATCAATTATGATAACAAAAACCTTGCAGTAGAAACTAGATACATAATTGAATGGCAAAAAATTATAATATAATTGATTGTGACGAACTATTCCAAATAAACAAGTCAAGCAATGTTGTTTTTCATAAAAATGATGCCCCATTAACATTTACAGTATAGTCAAACGGGGTAAGAAAAAACAAAAATTCTATGTTTGTAAAATCTCTGAAACAATCTAAGGTATTTTCTTGGTCTTTTGATAGAAGGTAACCCACAAGCCGAAGTATATTGCAACATTGAAATTTTTTTGTTATCTTTTCCCAAAGCAAAATTATTAAAAAAAACACTAGTTCTTTAGGTAAAAAAAAACTTTTTCTGGGTAAAAAAAAACTACTGCTCTTTCATCCAGATTCGCCTGTGTTTTGTACATGAGAAGTAATCCGCATTTTTGCACAAACATTTAGCCATCATGTAGACGTCCAGTGATTTATTTGCAGCATGCTTTCATGCAAAAACAGCAGATTGCAATGATCACTTCAGTTCAAACAGTCTTGAGCAGGTCATCGGTAATATTTTCCAAACTTGTGGAAGTTAGCAAACGTTTTGGACACCATGTTCTCCTTTAAAAACTAAACAAGCCTTTCCTCTGCCTGTACCTGTAAGTATTGGCTGGTCTGGACCATGAAAACAATACTTAATGCATGGAAGAGAATATCCATGTCTTTCACAGTAGGCCAATACCACAAGCGACTTGTATTAGTTGTACTCTCACTTTTGTGTGAGACTTGGTGTTTTATCATCAACATCCTCAAAGAAAACTGTTTGAAGTTGTTCCCAACAGCAGGCTTTAGGGATTGGTCAAAAAACAGCATACATTTTCCCATATTTGCTCTCATCACTTTTATGTCTTCAGCTTTACTCTTATGTGTAGTACTTAGAAAACTTTAACTGAATATTTAATGGTACACTGGTAACTGGTTCAGCAAATAAGTTCCTCATCTGATTCAACTTTCTCTTTTAACTTGTCTTCCTTCTTTTTCTCACTTTATATTTTTTTTTAAATCTTTTGTCTGTAATGACTTTTCCATGCACAAATATTGTCTTTTATGGAGGGTGAAATTTCAAGCTGGCCTGCTTTTGGACCTGAAAATAGCCTCAAGAGATGTTTCACTGTTTTGTGGTACATGAGTCAAAAATATTTTTTATCTGGTACAGAAAATCTTTGCTTTCTTTTTTTCTAACTTAATGCTTCTGTCAATTGCCGCATGCAATTAAATACTATTTTTTCTCATCTGGCCTTTCTTCAAGGTAAACCTGCTTTAGAGTGATTCCAGCAAAAAAGAGTCTTATGAACCTACCATTGTGTAATGTGATGCAGTTTGAAAAATGCAATGATGATGAAGTTTCATCACCACCATGGGCTCAATTTTGTTGCGAAATTGTGGGTGGACAGGTCGGTGTGAAACCAATATGTTGCGAAACCTACAGAGAAAATGTGGGGGGACATGGCATATTATATCCCCACTGTTGGAAAAAGTGGGGGACGCGTCCCCGGGTACTCTACCTAATTGCGCCCATGATCACCACTGTTTCATTACTTTCTGGACTAGACCCTGGGTTCTCAAACTGAGGGTCATGAAAGATTTGGAATAGGAGCACAGGTGTGGTAGCAACATACTGTTGAAAATCACGATAATTGCAAATAAAGTGTTTCACTGTTTTTGTGTTTGATTGTGAGGTTAGCTGAGATGCAAGTATCAGTGACTAACATTAAAGAAGATGCATCTAGAAAAGAACCTCTGTTCTAGACTCAAAACAAGGTAATTACACTTGCTTGTGAGCTATTATAGTAATCAAATACCTTTACAATACACCTGAAATGCCCAACAACAAATGGTGATTCTTGTTTTTTGCAGAGCATTGCTGTAGAGAAATTTACTTCATCTGTTTTGTAGTAAGATCATACAAAAATATAAACATGGCGTATAAAATCTTGTCTGGGCAAAAAGTAACCATTTTTTGCCCAAGTCAATACATCCGTTTGGGGTAAAAATGAACTAGCCCACAAAACTCAAAATGTAAAGTTGTCAAATTTTTTATTGGTATGGGTATGGAGAGATATGCATTACCAAAGCAAATGCCAACTTTGACATGCTTCTGCTAAGTACTTCCAAAGCAACATAAAAGTTTACAAAATTGGTTTGAAACTTCTTGTCCTATCTAACATCAACATCAATTTTCAAACAAATCTGCAAACCTTGTTTGAGGACTTAGGTTAGAACAAACATGTTACAAACAATGTCTCCATGAATGCCTCTGTAGCACCAATTTATTTGAAACGTTTTTTCTTTTCAATAGTTTTTAAAGGGGCTATATACTTTTTACCCCAACATTACGAAATTTTTGTACCCCACTTGACTATACATGGTGGATCCAAAGAAATGGGCTTGATGCCAAGCAGTTTTTGAGAGAAAAACCATTTTTATGGCAGTTTGACATGCATTGCAACTGAAGCCCAAACAGCTAAAAGTCTTAAATCTTTTATTATTTTTATGGTTTTAATACATAAACAAATGAAATTTTAAGAGAAAAGCATTATACCCAGCATCTAATCAAGTGGTTACCAACCTTTTCAGGCTTGCGGCATCCTACAGAAGATAACTATGATTTGCGACACCCAGTGGCAGAAGACCCAGAGCAATTTGCTTTAAGGCAGGGGTTTCAAACTCAGATTGCTCCGTGGGCACATGAGGACTTATAAGGGGACCCGCAGACCACATTATATCGATGATGCAACAATGCCTGCACCTGAACTTACTAGAAACAGCTTTTACATTTTGTTTCCTGAGAAAAGTATCATGAATTATAGGCAAATCATTTCTAGCCGTCTCTATGTTTGTATTAATCAATTTTAGCCATCTAAGTAAGTTGTTCACTTGCTAGCTGAGCACTTTTAAACATAGGTGAATCAAGTAAATTACGTAAATGGTAGTCATTTCATTTATTTTCATTCCGTTTTTCCTCTGGGGAGGGTCGCTGGGGCAGCAGCCCTAGGAGGGCTTGGAATATAGTTCTGCTGGCTCCACACCAAGATGGGACTAAGCAAGGTCACAGATGTAGTTATTCCACTTGGGCCTTTGATGACCTCTGGGCTGTTTTCCCACTGGTTTAGCCAGCAGGATGTGCCTCGCCAGTTTTTTGTGGGGCATTCTGGACACAAGGCCAAACCAATGCACAGTAGATGTGATCTCTCAATTCAAAAATGTGGTTCGATATTCAGGGCTTTGTGACTTTCACAGCTGCGCACTTTGTCAAGAAGTATCATACCAGGGGTGTAACAAGGGGTGCAAAGTAGCAGAGATGATCACTATCCAGTTTGGCGGTTGGATATCCAGCAGGATAGTGAGTTTGCAACCGGATACGGATATCTAAAACTGCTTTCAAACGGGAACCGGATACGGATATCAAAAACGCTTTTATCGATATTTCGAGGGTTCAGACTTTTGGAAAAAGTTGCACGTTCCATACTCATTCGTTTATTATCTTCATTCAGAAACATCTTTTCAGCCTTCTGTGCCATGACTCCGAGTCTGTGTGTGGTTTAATCTCTGTACTGCACTGTGAGCCTAATCCGAATCCTTCTAATCTGCTAATTGGACACGCCAAGTTTGTCAGCATGAATATGTTCCTGGTGTGGCAAGATAGGGCTCTTTCAATAGCCTATACATTTTAAAGGAAGTTATTTTCTGGAACACATGTAAATACCACAAGATCATTAAGATTGCTAAGACAAGATCAGTAAGATTGCTAAGTTTGCTGCGTAGCCTACCTGGACTAAGGCTAGCTGTAGGACTACTGTGATCTGTAGTCTAGACTAGCTAAAGCACTCTAGCTCTTAAAGTGTGGTATGCAGTCTACACCAGGCCTTGCAGTCTTCACGCCTGTTCTACATGAGCCTGCATTGCCTGGTTGATGGATGATACCAGGCCAGATAGCTTTTTTCTTTCTTAAACATGCTATGCAAAATTGTTGTTTTGTGACATTAACTTGTTAGACTGAATCGTTAGTCAGTCATTCCAATATGAATGACATATTTTAAGCCAGTGCATATTTTGAATGCGGTTTTGGTGTGTAGACTTAGAGTCTAAGTTAGACTAGCATTGCTATGTAGTATGTACAGCAGTTAGGTTTGGTTAAAGTGCAACAATGGATGGGATTAATGAATAAAATTATGAATGTGAACTCATGGATGGTGTTAAAATCTAACCAATGTTACCAAAGAAATGGCTAATGAAAAGCTTGGTGTGGCAACAGAACCGTCACCAGAAAGTCTACGGGGGGCTTTGCCTTTGTGCAGTGGGGCTTGACATTCTGAAATTTGAACAAACATCACTGTTTTATAGTGCTTCATATTCAATTTGGAAGGAGCTTGGAGCTTTGTTTCAGAGGGATTAAGCCAAAGCCCCCCCCCTTGGTGACGGGACTGTGTGGCAAAACTTCAGCTTGCTTTTTACTGTAATTGAGTCAGAAAAATACTTAGGTTATGCAGTATGTCAAGTTTGCAAGATATGTTAAACTTTGTTTATAAGCATGACTGGCACAGCGCATTCAGTGGTGTCTATTCTGCTTCATGAGTCAAACCTGTGCTGGGACTATTTTGCCTTCATTTGAACACAATCGGTTGAAGTGGTCATGTGACAAGTAGGCCTACAATACGCAGAGACAATTCATTGGGGTTTATGAGTTTATGGTTAGGGTTTAGGATCAGTGCCTATGGTCAAGGTTTAAGGTCAAGTTTTAGGTTTAGTGGTTCAGTGTTTAGCGTCATGCAGTTCAGTTAATGCCAACTAGAAGCTGCTAACTGCTTGCTAGCCTTGAAACCATGACAACCATCATCCATGCATGGGACTGAGTTGTTTCAGATGTCTTGGTCAACTAAGCAAGATATGCGTTCCAAACTTGTCTTGTGATTACTTCAACCAATCATGTTCAGCGAAAGGCAAAAAAGCTCTAGCAGTTATTTTGCCTCACAAGGCAAAATAAACACAGCACAAAAAATGTATGCTGTGCATCACAATACATTTTCGGATCAGATACAGATATCATTTTTCAAAAACAGGATAGGATCGGATAGTAAAATTCCATTATCCGATCATCTCTGCAAGGTAGGCACAATGCCCCAGGTGCTGAAAAGTCTCAACAATGTTGCAAGTTTTTTCTTCAATACAATACATTGACTCCCAATAGGCCTCAGAGTCAAACATGGGGACGCCAAACTTGTTTCTTCCCCCGAGCGCTCTCACCTTGGTACACCCTTTTGGTGCACCTTGAACTCTTTGAAAAAATCCCATCTCTGCCGCTTGTACCTGAGATAATATTCTTTTGGCCTTTACCCAATATTCATGACCATAGTTAAGGATCGGAACAAAGATCAATTTTAAAACAGACAGCTTTGCAGTGTTTGAAAACTCTCATTTTGTGAACACACAACAATAAAGCTCAAGCAGAACTATGCGTTAGCTTTGCCAATCCAAGTATCAATCTCCTCACACCACCTTCTGTCACCTGCAAATACTACCCCAGGTACTTGAACTTCTCCACCTGCTGAAATACATTGCCACTCACTTGCAGCATACACTCTGCCTTGGGTTTGTACAGAGACATAATACCTCAGTGATTTCCAACTCAGTCGCACACGCAGCAGAAAACCAATAGTGTATGCTGAAAAACCTGTTGAGACCATGCTGGCAGTACCAAATCGTCTAAAAAAGTAAACAGTTGATCCTGCAGTTCCCAACTGTGCCACCCTCGTCATGTGGCTGTGACTGTCTATAACCATGGTTATTAACTGGGGGCCGCACACCCAGGAGAGCAGCAATAACTTTCCAAGGGGATGCGAGTCCTTACGCACCGTACAACATAGAAAGTTTAATTTACAAATAAATACACTTGTTTTCAAGTTTATTTAAAGTCAGGGATGCTTGAAACAGAGGACAATTACTTAAGGGAGACATGGTAGAAAAATGATTAAAAACCACTGGTCTATAAACTATGAAAAGGAGTGGTGACAGCACACACATTTGTCGGAGTCCAACATCAGCAGTGAACGCTCATGATTTAACTCTCTCAACATGGAAACAAACTTCTGAGCAGGAGTACAGTGACTTGACGACCAGTAACAAGCGGCAGTGAGCACCTTACTCCCACAACACTCCCCGAAGCTATTCACAAGGAACCTGGTCGTATGCTCTCTCCAGGTCACCAAAACATGGAGACTTCTTTGGCATTCTCCCAAGATTTCTCAAAAATTTGCTAGAGAGTAAAAGTTTGATCTGTCATGCTATAGCCCACGGCAGGAACAAAAACCGCACTTGGTATCATTCAGGTTTGGTTCAATTATTTTGTGACATCTTTTTCAAAGCACTTGGCAAGCCAAGTGTTAATTATTCGAAATTTCCCAAAAAGCATTGCAGGCTGCAAAAAAGCCCTTGATGTTTAAGGCCCCTGCCTTAATGTTTGATGACAATTTGAAAATGTATTTTTAATGATGTATTAAAAATTGTATTAGCTCGCAGCACCTTTTAGTATTGCAAATAGCACACTAGGGTGCAGTGCCGTTACACCACGGTTGGGAACCACTGATGTAGTTGTTATGAGATACATGCATTGGTATGCAGCCAGTATTGGTCCCATAAATACTCAGTATGTAAATATATATAAGCCAGTAAAGAAAATGTTCAGTATATTAGCTCAAATTAGGTGAAAACACATTTGCATACTTGAACTCCATATTACATAAGACCATAATAACTATATATAGGGCCTGATGAATTATTAATACCTTTGCTACCTGGAAGTTTGCCACACACCAATCGCTGGCTACTGCCTGTTTTCGCAATTGTCAGGTATATAAATACCTAAGTCCATTACAAAAATTCATGCACCAGCACCAAGGTGATAGCATGAAACTTGAATATTTCCATATGATAGTGCCCAAGGTAACGACTGAGTCACATGTAACTAGTGATTCCAACCCAGGTTGTCCTGAACCCAATAATACCTGGTTTATTCGGCTATTTTCTACTACCCGAAACCTGTTTTTTTTTCAACCAATAAATCCAGATATTGTAAAAAAACTGGAATTGCTGTTACATTGAAATATTAGTGATTCTGATAGCACTGAAGTTGTAGAGTGGTGCGTGAACGCCCAAATTAGAGTGTTTGTACTTTCAACTATTACAGTGAGGTGCTAGTAAGTTTTGCTCACTGACAACCTCATATTTGTTATTAGTCAGTTTATAATTTTGTCCAGTTGACCTATTTAGACATATCATGATGTCATTTTGCACATAACAGGTGTCTAAGCATGTGGTGACTACAGCGTGTATGCACGTATCCCTTTGACTTTGTTTGATATATACAATGCTTACCACATCATAGTAACTGCTTGCCTTTCAGTAACTTCAGTCTTTTCACTAACCTAATTGAATAACTACCATGTGTGATAGTTCTCCATCTTCAAAGCTTTACCATAGCTAGTAGTTAGTTCATTTACAAACTGTTGTGTGTTAGTTCATTTACAAACTGTAATTTTTTGCAGAAGTGATTTGTTCCTTTTCAGTTTGCAATAACTTTCTACAAAGGCAGTGGCTACAGAACCGCCTGCAGAACTTTAAATTTGAAGCCTTATTCAACCGCCTTTTGTAACATGACAGTAACGCATGACAAGAGTGCAGTAGGCTTGGTAAAAACAAAGTACATGCAAAAGATAAACCCTAACCTTAACCCTAACCGTAGCCCTAACCTAACCCTAATCCAAACCAAATGCTAACCTAATGCTAACCTAACCCTGACATAGCCCAAGCTAAGCTAACCCTAAGATAACCTAATCCTAACCTAACACTAACCCTAAGCTAAGCTAACCCTAAAGGAAGTCGAAAGAAAAAAACAAAACCAAAGTTGGCAAGGTGAGATTCGAACCAAAAACCCAAAGCGTAGAAGCCGTAGCGCATAACCATTACACTGTACAATCCACACGGTTTCAAGGACAAAGTGACCCTTTTATTTGAATTGCGACAGGACAGGCGGACGAATAGTCACTTCCTTCTACAAAATAAGTGACTTACCTTTAGCAGTGAATTTAATCAGATCTTTAATCATGCACATTCAGTTTTAAAATGTTAGTTAATCAAAGAAAATCAGAAGTTTTTTGAGCCTCTTCTTACACAAGGCTCAACCAACACCAAAATGAAAGAGCAATTTGCGCTGTTATACAAAAGGAGTTGGTTAAAGCATTGAAAGTTTGAAATCAAAGCATAGAATCTATGAGAGTGAAGACCACAAAACTATTCCTGCACAGGAAAAGATCCGACCACAAGTTGTGAAGAAAGAATGAGTCTTTTTGAGGCTACAACAACAAGGCCAGATAACCTTGAAAAACTGCACCATGCTTTACTTAACAAAAAAGCCCACATCAGTGAAACCAGAAAGGATTTTTTCAGCCAAAGAACCATTTGTTGGAAACTCGGAAACAGAATGAATCACAAGAACGTGTGATTTGATTGTCATGCTAATGCTTCAGCATTATAAACATCATCAAAAAACTGTGCTTAAGTTAATTAATAATTCGCTAATAGAGTGTGCAGTGAACAGCAATTACACTGTAACTAGTAGTAATTTTAAAATGATATTGAGTTTTTATTGTACAAAATCGCATTAATTTCAAAACCAAAAAAAACTAAAGTTTTCCCAGGTTTTTTCTCAGCTACCTGAAACCTGTGTTACTGTTTAAAAATTTTGCCCTAAATTGGAAACACTACATGTCACCAAGCAGATGCATTAAGGTTGACCTTAAAACTTTTCTCAGCTGTGGCAGGATAATATATCATTAATACAGTAAACCTAGGTTAATCCGGATTCAATTTGACTGACGATTTTATCCAGTTTAAGCAAAGAAGATCCAGATTAATCGAAGATTCAAGATGGTTGTTTCTAGCCTTTCATTAGCCATTTTTTGCTGACAATGGTTAGATTTTAACAACATCTATGTGCTCACATTCACAATTTCATTTATTAATCCTACCCCTTGTTGCACTTTAACCAAACCTAACCACATAGCAATGGTACTCTACAAATCAAAACAGCATTCAAAAAATACACTGGCTTCGAACATGTAATTTATACTGAAATGACTGACTGAAAATTCAGTCTAACAAGTCAATGCTACAAAACAACAATTTTACATATCATGTTTAAGAAAGAAAAAAGCTACTGTATCAGGTCTGGTATCATCCAACAACCTGCCAACGCGGGTTCACGTAGAATAGGCGTGAAGACTGCTGCAAGGCCTGGTGTAGACGAGAGTCTCAGGATGTTCAGACCGAACCCACACTTCTACCAATCAGCGAAAATGATTATCAAAGAAAAGTCAACACTGCTGACAATGCAAGGTTAGATATCTCTGCGAGAGGACTGTGGAATAGCTGTGAGAAAACTTTCTTTGACATAAGGATCACACATCCTACCTCACAGTCATATTCTGGGAAGTCCCTGGCAGAGGTCTACCAACAACATGAAAAGGAGAAG
>Ga0210059_1004503_pt1 | contig 22507 bp, 10 predicted proteins | sample Ectturendosymbi2_FD_188042 | JGI IMG/M metagenome (GOLD analysis project Ga0210059, IMG submission 188042) | Ecteinascidia turbinata endosymbiont from Florida, USA - Sample 2 (SPAdes) (version 2) | ecosystem: Host-associated > Tunicates > Ascidians > Unclassified | place: Key West, Florida...
AGCAGTAGAACTATGGGTTTTATTGCAATATGTCTTTTTTGCCCATCGCGAGCAACGCCACCTAGTGATACACTCAAAAGCAAATAACTCAGCTGCCCCTTGATGGATTTCAATTATGTTTTTTTTCCAGACCATCTTACATGTAAGTGCACCTTATATAAAAAAATGAGGCATTTTTGTGACATTGGGTTACACAATTGCAATTTCTTGTTGGATTATAATGATTTGACTCTACAGCTGTGGTGAGGATAAACTGCTTTGCTCCTCCCAGTGTTGGTCATGTGCAAACACCGTTTCTGTAATGTGCGCTGATGTATAGCTAACCACTGTTTGTGCTCTTGTGTCTGTGATATGGACCATGAGTCCCACAATAAAATATCATTATTAAAGCATGAATAAGAATTGATTGCTTTGAAAAACTGCTTTAAAAATTGTTTTGTTATTTAAGGCAAGATAAAGAATTTGGGTTAAAGGGGAAAAAATCGCTTTGCACATATCAGTTTGGGCATGTGTGCTTTGTGCTATGCACCCCTGTCTTACTGCATAATGATAAAAGACAGTACTGCTCAGAAGACAACTGAGGTGGCTTGGCCATGTGATAAGGATGCCTGGAAACAGACTTCCTCCACTGCCTACTTTGCAGTGAATTCTCCTGCAGCTGACATTTGGTGGGGGGGTCAAAGGACGCCTTTCAAAGACTACGTTAAGTTGTCCTTAAGTAAACGTGGAATCCCTTTCAACAGACTTGAAGAATTGGTCAAGGACCGAGAAGAATGGTGTGTAGTGTGCAACAAAGGTCTGGCAACATTTGACTTAACTCCATACAGCTATTTACATGTAATATGACTATTGTGAGAAAGAATTTCTGTACTGCATTTCATTTATTTTAAACTGCTATTAATCTGATTAAATACACCTGTTATGTATGCATGGCAAAAAACAAGCTGTGTCTCTTTAGATAAAAACAAAATATGCAAACCTAATGAAAGGTTAAACCCTTGTAAGACTGTAAATTGGTTCGTTTTCCAGAATTAGATTTGGCACAAAGGTGTTAGTTTTGAAAATCAGTCTTTGGTCTGATCCTCACCAATAGTTATGAATCCTGGGTAATAGTAATTGAGAAGTATTAATTACAAGTGTCACAGATGGATTTTTCCAAAGAGTCTATGTGACACTTAGTGAGAAAATATGCAACTGTGAAATTCGTAAAGCACTGAACGTAGAGCTGTTTCTCTGAATAGAGATCTCAGCTGTGGTGTTTTGGCTACATAACCAGATCATCCTAGGAAACATCAATGAGGCAAATCCTACTAGCTACACCCTTGGGAAAGAACCTAGAGGTCGGCCAAGGATCAGGTTAAATGATTAGAATTCTAACCTGGCTAGGTGTTGTCTTGGTGTGAAGCCAGCAGTGCAGCAAAACTATAAAAAATTGCTGAAAACCATGAGGTATTTCGAGTCTTCTTAGGGCTGCTGCCCCTGCAACTCTTCCTAGAGAAAAAACGGGTATGAGAATGCATGAATGAAACGATTAGCTTTGGTATAATTTTTTCATTTTCAATCAGTGCCATTTTGTTAAGATTACTTGAAGCATGGAGGTTGGTGCATTTTCTGCACCATGCTTTATGTTTGTGCTACTGTATAAATATTAGCACATAACAGCTTGTAATGCTTTGAATTAGACAACTGTAAAACTGTGAGATGTCAAATATTTCCTCTGTTCTTGCACATGTTTGTGGTCATTGGTAATAATTGTAGGAGTGCATTGAGAATTTTTGTTGTACAACCATTCATGTGCAAAGGGGCTACCCAAGGAAAACATTTAACTCGTTGGCTGCCGGCCTACGATATATTTGTACTTCGATTTCGGCCTAAAAAGCAGCAGTTTTCGGTTGCCTTACCAACGCCTTAGCTCCTCCGCTGATTGCGCTGGAGAGCTGTTCAACGGCTCAAACGGATCAGCCAGTCTAGTAGATTGCACTCGAAAAAAATATTTTTGGTTGGGGGTGCGGATTGTTTGTAACTGATGTCATAAGTGAAGTAGTTTTAGGGTTATTTTGTCTCATGTTGCCTGGCCTGGGGCCCAACCACTAGGCCAAAGTATTTCGCTGAAGTTTTCATTGGAAACTAGACTCGAGTCCGAGTCTTTTGAGTCTTTGATCGACTTTCTAGTGTTTCTGGTTCAAAAGTTATGATCTAAAATAAACAAATTAATTAAGTAATGAGCTAATTAGTCAAATATTTTTACTAACTTGCATCACAACTTTTGAACCTGAAACCCCAGCAGGTCATCCAAAGTATCAAAAGACTCGGGTTGTAGCCTAGTTTCCAGTAAAAACTTCAGCAAAATACTACCACCTAACGGTTGGCGCCCAGGGCCAGGCAAAGTGGGCCAAGGTGGCCTAAAAGTCCTCCACGTATGACGCCACTCATAAAAAACCCGCACCCCCAGGCAAAAATTGTTTTTTCGAGTGTAATCTACTAGACTGGCCGATCTGTTTGAGCCGTTGAACAGCTCTCTAGCACAATCGGCGGAGGAGCTAGGGCGTTGGTAAGGCAACCGAAAACTGCAGTTTTTTTTGCGAAAATCGCCAAAACTAGCCAGACGCCAAAGTGTTAACCAGTTTCAATTTTTATAGATCTCTTTTTTACATATGCTAATTGCTGCATGCAAACCTGTTTTCCAAACTTATTTGTACTGTCACAGCTTTATCCATTTTAATTAACTATTCAACAATTTCTACCATTAACTAGTAACAATGGCATTTGGATTTAGTAATTGCAAGAAACTTTGTGACCTTTGCAAAAAGTTATAATGGTTGAGAAAAACATGAAAGTTCTTTCGGATAGTATTGACATGCCAATTGCATCTGTCAGTTAATTCTAATAAAGACTTGTATGTAGAAAAATCTCATGCTTTAATACTTTTCTGCATATACTTTTTGTTACTGAATACACACAATATTCCAAAGACCTTTGTTATCAATACAGATTGACCAATATGGCTTTTTAGGGCTGCTACCAATATATCAGCCATTCATATAGCGATAACCGATATTTCCAGAATTTTTTAATCTTGGTTTCTGCTTCATTATCAAAAATATAATGTATTCTATGCCTTACCTTTTTTCGAAAACTTCAAAAATCAGGGTTTATGAGCTCAAAATTTTCAAATTGTAGCAATTTCAATACACTATGATTTTCAATTAATCTGATTAATGATGATGCTTTTGTTTTGGCTGCGACGGGTGACACATGCTCCATTGTTCATCTTGTCTGCTTGATTATGAAAACGCACCTGCTGATGTTGCTGCAAGATAACTGTGTTGACTTGCTTCATTGTGCTTTCTTGGCCAAGTTGTCTGCATGCGTGAGGAATAAAACAGCATTTTGTCAACACCTACTGCGCCCAATAAAATGGTCAATGCCAATATATCGGTAAAACCCAAATATCAGCCGATATATCGGTCTATCTCTAGTTATCAATTAGCCAGACCACTTTTTCCAATAGAGTTATGCAACACACGAATGAAATGAGATAGGCAAAAGGGTGAGAAAAGTGCATGGTGATGTAGACTGTAAATGTGAATCAAAAAGCCGTACAGCAACCATGACAGTACCAATGTAGACACCAGAAGTGGGATTTTGAAACCAATAGTTGAACAATGTTGCCTTCAATAGCTACAGAAGTTGCCTGGATTTTTCTTTTTGTTGAGACGTTTTGGTCATTTGTGAAATTGCTTTAAAACTTGTGTCATTTTTTGCTTTTAGATATTTTTTATGAGTGAAATCAGCATTATGACCGAATTGTCTTAATCTTTTTCAGTCATTAAAAAAAAAACTTTGATCAATAACTGAAAAATTACTGAAAAAGAATAGCCCACATGATGGCAAGGGTAACAGCGGATCCAGGTAAAGATGGGGTGAAAGATTGATATTCCTTTCATCTTGTCAAAGGCATCAGGACCATAAGAGGGTTTAAAGAGTGGTTCCATGCAGATCATGGTTTTTCACATGCTATTAAAAGAAACAGTAATCCAATCATGCAAAGTGTAGATGAACAGGCATTAGTTAATGATGTGAGGTAGGTTGTTGAAACTGTGAGAAGTATCTGCTCACTGTTTATGGATATGTTTACTGGATAGGCTTGACAATGAAAGCACAGCCCTCACAAGGTCATTGTATGTACCAATTCACTATATATGCTGTACATACTGAACTGAAATTATGGCATTGGCACACTTAACAATATCGTTATAAGTTACAAATCTAAGCTTTGTTCTGCTGCAGTTCATCACAAATGCAAATGCTTTCTTGCATTTTTGCCGGTCTCTTAATAATCTTGGTTCATTCTGGGGTTGGGAACACAAGGGGTAGAATGGTGAGGTTTCAGTTGCATAATTTTTGGTTGTATTCATCTTGTCTGGGTATCTGTAAGCAGTTCCAGTGGGAATAAGACTGCAAGCCAGGTTGGGTAAATCTAATAGTAAAGTATATCTTCTCACAGATGTTCCACAACGTTGTACCCAAATACGCAGCCTTGTGTTATCAGCAAAGTTTGATTAATTACAATTAAACTTGTTACCTCAAATTTAGATTGTTCAGCAAATCTCCACGAGCTGTGCCTTGGAAGCTGAAAGAAGATAGAGTTCTATGTTCTAATTTTCCAGTTTCTTGAGGGTTTGGTAGACCCAGGCCACCATATCTAAGGAAAGCTGTTAGTTGTCTTTTGTCATCACTTGCTTGATGTTTTATATGATTTGGGATGAAAACATTCTTACAACATATTCTCGTGGTGCAAACAATTCATCTGTTCATGGAAAATAGGTCCATTTACAAGTGTTTCCCAAACTTTGGGTACCCATACCACTAGTGGTACATGAACATCTTACAGATGGTATGTGAGCAACTTATTTAACATTGAAAGCCTACAGAAAAACGAGAGTTTTTAATTATTTAACCTTGCTAGAATCAGACAGAATAATAGTTTGAATGAAGTGTCGGTCAAACTCAATTAGTCACACTAGTCTGTGCAGCATGGGTGATATCCTATTTACAGACATTCATTAAACAATCTTTCCTGTTATTGTCCATTTATGGCAGGCTTGCACGATATATGGCCCACAAGGGAACTTTCTCAATTGCAAACAAATGTTGCAAAAGCCTGGTTTCAGATAATTAATTGTCATTCCAGAAATTATTCCAAACTACAGTGAAATCTCTACAACAAGATGAAATAGATTTTTGTGGACCATCACCAATTCATGATGATGAATTTGGTCCTAGTTTTTTTGAGTTATGCAGGCCTGATTCATGGGTTCTGAAATTTTTTGTATGATTGTGGTATGAAAACACTGTACAAGATGTCAAAGTGGTACTTGAGTAGAAAACGTTTAGGACCACTGATACTGGTATGGATATACTATTCTGGTTAATGCAAAGTGTGCTGCTTGATCATCATCTTCTGCTTTGAGAGTTGCTTGATGTCCTCCACCCAACCACTAATCTTAATGAACTTTTGCTTGAATGGGTCTGTCCCAACCACAACTCCAGGTAGTCTTCAACCTTGTCTTTGATTTTTATGCTGTGTCTTGCAAAAGACATTTAGAAGCTCTTTATTTGTTGCAATTCAAATTATATATACTTGTTTTGGGAATTATCCAAGATCTGGTCCTTTTGACTGTAGATATTTCACCAATTTTTAATGTCCTGTGGTGATCCAACTGCAGAACTGTCATCTGAATAACTGTAAAGTTTGTGGTGACTTTACTGAATTAATGTATATCAGCGATAGAGTGGAAATTGCATACATAGCTGATGATGCATTGTTACTTGCTCCTGTGATAAAATGTAGAATTATTTTAGTATCATGTTTGGCTAGGCTGTTCTAAAGGTACAGTAAGGTGTATGATGATGGGAACGGGAAAGTCTTGTGATGTTTTCAGAGCTGACTTGTCTGTTTGTTTAATTGAAAGCAGTTTCAGCATCCACTAGCAGGAGGCCTTCACTTGCCTTGTCTTGGAAGTTGTTTTGTAGAGAATGTATAGCTGCCTCTATGCCTGATTTGAAAGTAGCACATGTTTGTAGTGATCTGGCTGCCTGAATAAGTAGTTTTATGATTTCTTTTCAAATAATTCAGTGCAGGTATTCCGCAACACTTACAGGACACCATTGTCTTTTTTCTTAAAGGGCAAAAGTCTTTCAATTAGTAAAGTCCACATACGGTAGTTAGAAAGAATGTGATGCGAGGTGTTTTGTCTGTTTCATCGGCCAGTTATTGTGCGTTTTGACAAATTTCGAGCATATCATTTCTTTCCACATGTTCACATCTATCAGTAGCGCTGTTGAATTGCTTGAACTATCAGTCTTGCAGAAAGAATTGCTGCTTGTGCTTCGCACCCAGCAATCCAACATTTGTTTTGTTTTTTCATTTTGGTGAGTGACAGCATGAAACAACTCTGTAAAGTTTCTGTACAAACTTGTTAGCTGTGTGAAACCATTGACAGTTTGCTTTCATTTTCAAACGATAGAATTTATTTGAAAGACAATACATCTTGCGATTGTATAATATATGTGGTAATTGTGGAGAATCTTGTTTTTTTCTTGAGATGATGTGGAAGATTAAATTTTCCTGTCATTTTCACATCACTTAGATATGCTGGAGACCGTCATATTTGCCATATCCACGTTGTAACCAACTGACAGATTGGGACGCGCAGCACAGGACCTATCGATCACAATTTGCAGCACGTTTTGGGGCAGGTTTATTAATTTTGAGGTTGCTTGAAAGATGAAGCACGGTGCTATCGCTAATTGCATGAAACTCTACTGTCTATTCAAATTTCAGGAAAGTTGCCTGGTGCCTATATCCATCGAAGGTTTCAACCACAATGTATTTTACACGTTGCACTGGTGATCCAAATAACATGTTTGTTATACTGTATATACAATTAACTTTTATATCTTCACAAAAAGCCTGGGTTTTTCCAGTGTGAAAGACTGTCGATTTTAGTTTTTTGTAAGTCTAATTTAATTTTACTTACAAGTCAAATCTTGCATTGATTGCGTGTGCTGTATATGAGTATGAAAACCCCAAACATCATGACCCTCACAGTCATGTGACACCGTAAGTGTTAGCGATGTGATTTCTTGGTTGCAAGCTACGAATAATCAGCACAATTTGAAAGTTTTGTGAACACCATAGAAAATCCTCAATGGGGTTCTCTTGACACACATGCGATGCCTCCTGTTGTTTCCTGGTTGCAAGGTTACAACAAACTTATGACAAATCCACACAGGTAGCCACTATAATGGCCACAGGTAACTCATTCCGTTCTTTGAATGCGAAATGTTAGCATGCTTGCAGTTGTAATATTTTGCTTTCGCATCGCTTTGAAAGATCTCACCAAGGCTTTATCATGTGGCATTCGCAGCTTTAAAAATGAATAGAGTACTTGCTTTGCAGGTGTGCGCCAGCAAAGGTCAGAACCAGGTCAATGTCAACGCGTGTTGGCTGTCATCCGCTTGCGGATCGGACTTCTTCATGGCTCCTGAAGTTTTCGAAGGACATTACACTGCCAAAGCAGACGTGTTTGCACTAGGTGATTTTAAATAGTTGCTAAAAATTGCGAATGTATTTTAAGTACAACGCATTTTTGTTGTTAAAAAGGAAGAGAGCGAGAGACGAAATGTGATATATTATTTCTGATTGCAATCAACTTTTATCGTGGGGTGTTGAAGTCTGGTTCGGCGAATAAAAAAGTGTTTTTTTCGCGACAGGCATCATGTTCTGGTCCGTAATGGACCGCGTCACTTTTATTGACGCCGCCACTAAAAAAGTCCTGCTTGGCACGTACATCAGACGCGACAAGGACGTGCTGCCAGTTGGAGAAGCATTGCTGGACGACCCCAGGTACAATATCGAGGAACTGATGACGCACACAGGGGGAAGGAAAGCGGTCAGCTTTGCACGAGGATCGGAGTGCAAAAGAAAAGTGCTGTCGGCGTCGTGCGTTGCTGGGAGCAAACCCAAGCTAAGGTATTGTTCTCGCACATAGCGAGCTGACTCATGGCTGGACCACCCCTGATAACTAATATAGACAGTTGCTAAACATAGCTTGCCCTATTAAGGTCGGTTTCGGCAGCGTAGCCATTGTTTGCAACGCGCAAGAATTGATTCCCTGAGTGATGCATTTCTTCTTGCATTCTTTATCGGGTAACCGTTATATGTGTAGCTAATAGCCATGTTTCTTTATCCCGAGTCTGGTCTGTACGTTTTCAGGAAAGTTATCACGTTGATGGTCCACCCTAACCCTGACATGCGTCCAACGTCGTCAGAACTTTTGGAAAGCCTGAAAGGTGTTCTTCGCATGGCGGCGAGGTATGTCAACTACGTTCTTTGGTCTGCAGTACACGTGGCTCTATGGAGGTGGAGCCATTTTGCGCAACAATGGCGGGCGTGGGAAATTTTAACGCCAAAGAGTTCGAAAGCGCGTTAGTGGGGCAACTTATGCTTCGAGCCCTGGCCAAGTTTGTTGACATAAGGGTCAGAAGGGACCGGCAGTTCAGAAGAACGAATCCAGAGCATTCGCAACCTAAACTATCCGACTCAAATGCCAATAGTTGTTGCTCTGTTCATACTGACAACATGCGATACGAGCGCCTGACGAAAAAGGAAGAAAAAGGGCGAGCGTTATAATGCCACATTATGCTCGCCCCTTTTTCATCTGTCACCATTCATTCCCACTGCATGTTATGAGCAATCGCAGTAAACAGGAAGTGCAAGCTTACTGAAGTTAAAAGTTCTAGCAAATAATGCTGGCACGCTAGGCTCGTGGTGCAACAGTGCTGAATGGTTGCCTTTGCTACAGCTTTTGGCTATAAAATATCTTTGCATACCTACCACGTCAGCATCTTCAGAAAGATCCTTTTCCAGTGTTGGGCTAATTGCAATTAAGTTGTGATCTCATTTCGCGGGTGGACACTCAAGAAAACTTCAATATATTGCACTGCAATAAACTTGTTCTTTGAATGTGCTTTTGCTGTTGTGAGTAATAAATTGTCTTCCTGTCGGTTTCGATACGTTGTTGATAGCACATGAATTCAGAAAAGGATGCAGTATTCTTAATTCGATTTAGCTATCCGGAAAAACTCTTGAGGAACAAACTTTTCTCAATCGTTCATCCTTAGAACCAAAGCCTCTTTTTACGGCAGAAGTTTAGCACGTGAGACGTCGTATTGGAACGATTGAATAATCCCGAGCGACGTGTGTACATGTGGAAACAAATGATCTTGAAAGTCTCTACCAGGTCTACCCTGGATTGAGTCATGCGTTAGGTTTCGAATCGGAGTTACAGTAACATTCGACTTTGTTAGTTTTAGGAATATTGTATATGCATGTCACGAGTGTCTGCGACTTGAGGAATGTCCGTCAGCTTGGATTAAAAGCAGTGCTGAGCTGTGATAGACGCTACTGCGCCTTTAGTTTTATTCTACTGTACTTGTTAAGTGAAAGTGCCCATGTCAACCACTTTGTTCAAGAGTTCGTCTTTCAGACTTTCATTAAGTTTTATGTTATTTTACACTTCGCTTAAAGTGCACCTTTTTGTGTGTGAAGTCAAGCACACATTTAAGTCGCCATCCAGAACAAAAAACTAAAGATTTGAAAAATCTGACACGCGCAATGCTTGATTTTGAGTGAACGCCAACGTTTCGATTGATTATCATCAAGTAAAGTTTGAAATTGATGATACCAGCATGTCTGTGCGGTTTGTGAGTCGCAATGAGTATATTTCAAGACGACAGTCCACACCAATGTATCTTAATTTGCACGGAGGTGCAAGTCATAACGAAGTATCGCGCACAATGTTCTGATTGCCGCGCAACGAACATCCATGACTGCGTTTAAAGTACAAACTTTTATGGTTGGGCAATGTTCTGCTTAGCCTGTTTTTGTGTACCAGCAAACCTGAAAATAAAAACCGAAAAAATCCAAGTTCCAGTTTTGCTGGTACTGTCACAGTTTTTTTTGTCGTAGCTGGCCTGTTTTGATGCTCGGTGCTCTGTCGTACTTATTGCTTTTTTGTTTAGGTCAAGCGACAAAAACAAGGCTAGGAAGAAGAACACATTGCAACGCAACAAACCGCAGGTCACCAAAGACTGCGCAACCTTGTCCAGCGCTGTGCGAGATCTTTCGTTGTCGGTGGATGCAGAGAAACCGAAAGACTCGAGCGAACCCTTGCGTGTCCTGCGAAGGCGACGAAAATCAACCGGTAGGGGGCACCATCACCAGGTTGCATCAAACCAATCATTGGCAGCGGGTGTCATTGATGACGTTGAGTCCAAGCCCTCCCGTTTGAACAAGCAGAAAGACGTCGCTGAAGCTTCGCGAAGCCACAATCGAGTGTTGCGGAGTAGAAAGTTTGCAGCCGCTGCAAACACGAACTCAGATGCTCCTATGCAAACTGAAGAGATTCGTAGTTGCGTGAATCAGCCGTCGTGTAGTTCGAACGTGCGCTCGCCAGTTGCGACAACACCGTCCGTTGCATCTCGGGACGGCGACGGCCGCGACCTGCTGCTGGCTCGGGTGAAGCCGAGACGGTTGCGAAAGAAACCGCGCAAGAAGTCGGTGGGCTCCGGAAAGTCCGATGCGACTCGCACCCGCGCCAAGCTGCGTCGCAATGGCAGCGACAGGGTGCTGCGCAGTTCGATGACAAGCCGCAGGAAGACCCTGCGAGCTTGGAACAGGTCTACTTGTGTTGATGTTGCGGTGCAAGAGCCGAAAAGCCGCAAGCATCTCCAACACCAGGCGAAGAAAAACGTCAGCGCTGGTAGTGATGAAATTCTTGAAAGTAGCACCTCTGATGTCACTGTCAGCGTGCCTGCCACTGTGTCTAAGAGCAGCAACAAACAAGTCCCTGAGCCCGACCCTGTAGCGCCTCCTGTTGAAAAGTCCGAACAGCAGACTACGGATCCGTTCACGGTAGCTGTGAAAAAGCGCTGGAGGCAGTACTTGCCGCATGTGGCCAAGGAAAGCGGTTCGGAAGGCGTCGGCGAAAGCAGTTCGGAAATTTACGTGAGCCAGCGCAACTTTGTCGGCAACAGGCGCAGGAAAGGCACCGTCATATCGATCTTTCCCACCTCACCGCGGATGAATCCGTGGGGCGGCGCGAACAATCCTGCACAGTCATCGCCAGCAGCTGTGGATCCATCTCCGCAGCATTCCTGCGAGCGCGTCAGACTGTCACTGAAACAACAGATTGTCGACTCAGACAAAGGTAGTGCTTCGCCAAGGTCGTCAACATCTGACGAAGAGTCCCCCCCGACTCGTCACTTCACGCAGGAAGTCCAACGACCGTTCGGTCGCATTCGCGTATCGTTGAAGAAGCAGATAATGGAATCGAAATGTGACAAACCGCCAGACGTGACCGTCGTTGCCAAGCAATCGCCGTGCCTGAAGTCAGTTGGCGAGAAAATTGCAATAAAGCCGGCCAAGCTGCGCATGAAGACCGAGAACAAAGTTCTGACATCGTCAGTTGTGCCGAGCGGCAGTCGAGATTGCACCGAGGTTACCAGCGATTCTGGCGGAGATCACTCCGCCACTCAGACTCCCTCGACCACGTGCAGCCCCTCAGTTCTCGGCGACGTACCGCGTAGCGTAGCTAATGACACGCCGCCGGCTTCCACTGCAAGCACCCTGGAAAGTAGTTGCACGAGTTTCACGTCCCTCCTGCCTGCTCGCACTGTCAGCGCGCCGGAGATTGTGTTCGCACAACGCAAACGCAAGGTTCCAGACCTTTGGGAACGCAGCCCAGCCAAGTTTTCCAGGTACGAAGTTGGCTTTCCGGTTATGAAGTTGTCCAAGCCATACTACACCAACGCTTCCCCTCCTGGACAGGCCTTCACTGGTACTTCGACATCCTACTCCCTTCCCAGCCTGTCTCCCCTGCGCTTGCCGGTTGGTCAGCTGGCTACGCCCTTCAATCGTTCGCCTGTGACGAGCGGACTCAACCTGGAGGTGCAGCCGTCAACCATTCCTCTGCACATCGGCCGCGCATCGCTACCGCTCGATCTGTCCGGCGGGCTCCTGCTTCCGGGTTCGCAGAACGCCGGCTGCTCGGGCCGCTTCATGGGCAACAGCTTCTGCCCGTCGTCCAAAGACCCCGTTCGACAATTTTATCACCCGATACCGACGTCTGGCCGAGTTGTCCGTCCTCGGATGAGCGCCGACTGGCCCGAAAGGCTCGACTTTCTCCCTTCGTCGCACATACATGTTCGAAACTATGCTCGCGAGGCGCCCGGGCTGCCTTCTGTGGCGCCGCCCCTCCTGATGCAAGCGCCGATGTCCATCCCGCAGGTCGACCTCGCAGCGAGTCCCTGACGCGGTGCAATCCTCGTGACTGAGCTTGACGTCGTTGTTGCGATTGTTACGCGTTTCCTGACGCGATTTTCTCGCTTTCTAACAAGTTCCCAAGTCTGCAGTGTTTCGTGTAATGCAAAAGGCTTCCGCTCAAAGGCCTCGCTGCTTACACGCGCTCATCTGACTTGCGGACGACCACAGCCGCTGTATCTCGATGTCGCTCGGAAGTATTTATCCAACTATATATTACGCTTGTTTTTTTTGCGAATCGGAGATTCTGTGGTCGAGCTGTTGTAATCTTTGTCGACAATCGACATGTAGGAAATACTTTACTGTGTGCAACCAGTCAAAAACGTTTGCAGTGGCAAATTTGAAATTTTGTAGGATTCTCCTCGAATTTTTAGCACCTTGAACCAGTCTAAACGCTTCGCCCGAAGTTTTTCGTTTTTGCGAAAATCGGTCAGTTGCCCGTTCACTCCTGTACTAGACTTGAAGTTTCCCGCAGCGCTTTGGTGATGCATTTCCTGCTTACCTCCCCGCCAACTGATCACTTGCCGTTCGTCAACAGCAGTGTAAACAATGACCGCCGACTTCTGAGGTTAAAAAATTTGTTAAGTTACTATAAAGTGTGTAACGGGAACAGCTGGGGACTTCGTATCACTTTCAACTTGAATATCATTCTCACTGCGTCAAACAATGCTGCATTTATACTGAAGAGCAAACAAAGCTTGTGCATGCTGCACTTCTGTGTGTTGAAGCTGGTCAAGCGTCTGCCACTGTCATGCTCGAAACCGAGCTGTGTTGTTGCTCATAATAGTAACGCAAGCACCGATCCCTGTTCCATTTCGGTCAAGCTGCATCGGGCAGAGTGGATCGATGGCGTCGCGTAGGTCACTTTATGTGGTCTTTTCAACAACGGTGGCGCGCAGTGCTCTGTCGTTTTTATGACGTCGACGCCCCGATGACGCACTTTGTTTGAATATCAGTGGATTGTGCGTTGACTAAGATTTTCTTTACGTCTGTCTGGATTCTGCGGTGAGAAAAGTTTTGTGCAACCGTTAAGAAGACCCATACTTTCAAAATCTTGTGACAATTTAATTTCTGCTGTTTCATTTACAACTGCAGAATTAAGTCATGCGGTACTTATTGCCGTCCAGCGGTGTTATCGAGCGTTCCTTAGTTGTTGCTGTCGAGATTTAAAGTGCTGGGATTTTTCGATTGGGATAAGCTGTTTGATTCCGTCTATTGTGAAAATTATCTTCCTGTCAACGTTCCAATTTGGGTTGCGAATAGGAAGATGTGGTAGCTCAGGATTTTAAACCTCCAGAAAAATCGATAGTGCAACAGAAACATTTCGATGTTAAATATTCGATTGCATTAATGTTTGTAAGGACGTGGTGCTGTCTTCTGTGGCAAAAACAATTTAGTTGATGGCCTGAAGTTTTTGTTTCGTTGTTGCGCGACGATAGACGTTTAGGTTGAACCTTCAGGGTGCACTGATCGCAAACATTCCACTCTTGACTTGCAGATTCATTTTAAAACCCTTTGTGTCAAAACGATGTTGGAGTTAGTAACGCAGCAATGCTATGTTGCTGTTAAACTCGCAGTCGAATCGAACACCAGTTCATAATTGCTTTTTATTTATCTGCAACCAAAACTGTTTCACTCTTCTGCATATTCGCGTTTTGGCGCTACTGGTCGGGCTATTTGTTTCTTATTTTATTAGTTGACTTTTTCATCAAATGTATCCTCGAATAATATATGTGTAAAAATTCATTGCGCATTTAGCCTTTCGCAACGTGCGTGATGGAGGATGGCAACGGGTCGTGGTTATTGCTTCCTGGCGTCAATCGTCCACGGCTGCAGTGCATGGCAACCGTTGTATGTTTGTTGCCGTTTGCAACTGACTGCATCCGTTTGCGGTCCTATCGCTTCTATGTTGTGTATTCACACTGTTTACCTCATTTGTTTCCATATCGCAATCACTTTCGCGATAGCTTTACGACTTATTAGTAATTGCTCGCCGCAGAGCCGCTTGTGCTGTTTGGAACTTCGCCGTGCGGTTAAATGATAACAATTACCGACACATTGTTGCAAACGAGACGAAAACGATTGGATCCATGTTTTGGCAACGAACCAGTTCTTCGCCAGCATCAGGTTCGGTTCAAACAAACCCAGGAAAACTCTCTCGTACTTCCTGTTCAGTGTTTCACGTGGTAGTTTATGTTTGCTCGTCCGGTGGTGTTCGTGTGCAGTCCGCGCCGGAAACTGGTGTTTTTCGTGGCTCGGGACAAGTCATTGAGGATCATATTGTTGTTTGCGTTGCTTCTTTGCTTTCCTAATTTCTTTCCTTGCTTTGTGTTCAGTTCAGCTGCTCTGCATACGATTACTTCTTGCATGAAATTTTTCGAATAAAAATCACAATGCTCTTTAGTGCATGCGTAGACACTTACGGTTGTGCGGTGTTCAGCAAGTTGGACGAAAGTCAATACGCGTTAACTTTCGATAGAAGTAAATTTACCTGGACCAGAATTAAGTGAAATAAGCTTTACCTGACAATTATTCCCGACTGAACACAAGCAACTCGGTCCAGATTATCTTGGTCCAACTATTTTCTTTCCTAGAAACAAAACAGTGACTATGAAGGGATAGTTCAGTCTATAAACGCGGGAAACGCTTGTTAAATCGTAGTCTTGTTCGTTAAAACTTGTGTATTCGTCACCTATATCCGCCACAGGGTTGTGCAGAGGTCTGGTGATGTCCGGGGCAACTGCTTGATTGTATGGCCCCCCTACCAAATTCTAGTTTTGAGGAATGTGAGAAATGCAGGCATTTGACATACATAAAAACTAGTGTTAACAAACTTCGCAAAATTAAATCCATGCAGCTTTATGTTAGTAGCCTTGCAATACGAAGAAGCATCTTGTTGCAGTATTTAAATTTTTGGAGTTTCACTCTTCGGATGCCCGGCGCCGTCGCCCTATACGCCCCCTCCCCCTCTACACGCCTCTGATCCGCCATCAGCGACTATTCGACGGGAATCAGTTACTGAGAATTTATTTTAAAGCAGGAACTTGCCTGTTCACCCACTGTAGTTTCCGCAAAATTAGTTCGTTGTACGATGACGTGTTTGCTGAAGCGTGCGCAGTAATGCTGACCTTGTTACGAGCGTTCTCAGAAAGTTCTGCCTTTGCGATTGCGACCAAAAGTTTTGCTTTATCTGTCTGATCATATGTCACTTAAATGACCGCGTAGAGTTCCACAGAAGCGTTTCTGACTGTTGCTTAAAATTTGCGATTGCTTCTGACACGAAAACTTTTTTAAACAGGCGTTGAAAAAGTCACGATTAAAAAATTCATCACTCTTCATACGCGTGCAAGGCTGTTACAAAGGATTCTAAGGAAGTATGCTGGCGAAATGTAATGCAGCGATACTTGTTCAAATCAATTAAGACATGCGTGCTGTTATTTGTAAAAGGGACTTAAAACTGAAACAACTGTGAACCAGTTGTTCGAAAAACGAAAAAAAAACTGATCGAATCTTGGCCTCTCGTTAATACGGTTTGGATTGAGGTTTTCACCTGATTCAATCGATTATCATGTAACTTTTCATTTGCGAAGTTTCACATAACACGACTTGGATACACTCGCCTCATGCCCCTGCGGTTGAAGCGCTGAACTTAAGTTTTTGTAAGTGACGAACAGTACCTCACCGGGTTGAGATCCACACTTGGCAGGAGATTCGTATTTAAAATGGGTCTCAGATAAGATCTGAGGTTTGTAGTGTTAAAAGGGTGAGAAACTGCGAAGTGGGGTTCGTTTATTGCCCAGGTCAGTCATTGCAAGAGCAGTGGTCGTTCGGAAGAGAGACAATCTATTTAAATTTCCAAACTCGTTAGAGTCGCCACAGACACAAAATGCAAGCGAATGAAGCCTACAAAAACTTTTTATAGAAAATGGCGAGCAAATTGCGTCAGTCTATCAGGGAAAGTCAGTTTCACAAATATTTGCTTTTGTTGCTACTAGTTATCTAACCTCTGAATTCTTTCATGGCTCACTGACACTTAGTGCCTTGCCCAAAGTCGATTTTTGCTGGTCCTCGCTGTAGTAAGGTCTGGTTCAACTGACTGATTTCTTTATTTTAACGATTTCTGCTGCGCGGTGTAAATGTCAGACATGTTAATATATATGAGCATGTTGTCTGATATGTTTCGAAACAAGTACATTGCTGAAAGTCGACATTATTTGCAATATTTGTAAAAGTGGGCAAGGAAGTTATGAGAGCACACGACTTGCTCAGGCATGGAAATGTGGACACGTTAGTATATGGCCCTTATATTAGGCTTTCATCATGTTACAATAAACTGCAGTGCAAAATAATAAGTAGATATCGCCAATCCCGTCGCCACGGGGGGCTTAGCCCCCCAAACTGAAATTTGAAACACTAGAAATCAGTGGAATTTTTGTCAATTTTTAATGTCAACCCCCCCTTGTACGAACGTAAAGCCCCCCTATTGACGACTTTCTGGCGACGGTTCTGGATATCACCCAGTTCTACGCGCACGAATAATGCCTTGAGCTCTAACACCTTGCTCTGAGAAATCCTGTTGCCACGATGCTAAGCTGCTGATTGGATTTACTAGTTACAGTATGTTTGTTGTTTCCACTCTGTAGCAAGCTTGCCGAGAACGATTTGTATTTTTAAAAAATGATTAATTGCCAAAACGTTCCATTTTTATGAGCTGCACCCAACAAACACTTTGCAAACTCACTCGCACATGCGTATAACTTTTCGAATGCTAATCGTTCCTTTCGCCTTGACTACGTGGTTCCTCTTAATCTTTATGTTCAAAATAAGGTCTATGTATCAAGTGGAACAGCTCCCTTTCGACGTAGATTGGGGAATGTTATTTCCAAAATAAAGAGGTTGCGCTATAAAAACTGGAAGCACGTGATAACCACTTATCATATCTGTATAAGCGTTGTTCCTACCCAATCGTGATTAATATGTTGTTTTCGCCGATTTTAACAAACGTCACATTTAAAATGCTGCAAAACTTAGAAGTCATTTTACGCATAACTGCAGATGCAGCATTGAAATTGTTCCTTGTTTGCAGTTAATCGTCTCATTTATTCAAAAATGGGGTACGACGCAGTACTTCGATGAAAAAATTCACGGTTTTACACTACTGCGACATTTTTCTACAATCCTACGCGGGCAGAACTAACCAGCAACTTTTGTCTGCGAAGGTTATTTATTTTAGCAGAGTGCAAACACTGTTCATACACAAAAATATGCTGAGAAAAATAGGAGGGTCGACACTTTTGAAATTATACAAATTGTATCAAAAAGTATGAAAGTGTTCGGCAAAAGACTCATTTGTATAAAACATTTCACAAACCTTCACTTGAAGAATGCCTACCAAAGTTAATGAACCGAAAATTTGCTTGCTGTTCTGATAGAGCAATCACCATCAGCGTTTCATACAGCTTCAAAAAATTTTGTATGATACCCAAACACAATTGTAATAGGCAGCTGAACATAAAATATAAAACATTCAGCTTCCCAACTGTTTAGCTTCGCACAGCGAAACATCGTTTCTATTTTCTACAGCTCTGATTGCAGCGCATTTGGGACGTAATATATGATCTTGTAACAAGGAACTAACGATGAAAATGCTTGTTCTGCTCACAACAATATACAGGTTTGCTGAAAAAGACTTGAAAGAAAAGGGTAAATTGGCGTGAAAAGTTTGCAAAAAATCGTTGCATTTTTCAAAATAGCAAGTGGGTTATCTCAAAAGGTCATTTCCATGGCCACCAAGAGTCTGCTTTGGTCAAAATATTGCTAACCGCGTGGTGGCGCTCATCACTTAAACGCTCGTTCGCATGTGCGGATCTCCGGAATCGCTGTGCAGAACGACAGTCCTCTCGGCTGCATTTTCCAGCAGATCCTTTTGGCCCACGTGGTCCTCTGGGACCACGACTTCCGCGAGGGCCAGCAGGACCGGGCGGGCCCATCCTGCTTCTTCCAGGCAAGCCTGTTTTAAAAATGAAAAGCAATTTTACGAAGAACCAATGTTGCCATCAAAGCGGCACAGAACACAGAATATACTCTTCAGACTATACGATGCAGGATCAAAGTAAAAGATCGTGACAAGTGATTTTCTTTTATTCTTTTACCCATTGACAAAAGTAAATAGACAGAATGACCGTACGAACTCAAATATTGAAAAATCACCAAGATCATTGATGGTTGTTGAAATCGGTATGATGAATAAATTCTTAAAATTATTTAGATTTCAAAAATCATTAAAATGGCAAAAATAACCAAGCTTTCAAAAAGCATAAAGATTTCTAAAATCGTTCAATTAAAATTGCTAAAATCGGCAATGGAAGTTCACACTTAAATAATCGACAGGGGTGTAGCAAAAATAAGATGTAAAATTTTCTGAGCGACAAAATTCAGGGCCAAGCCGCAACAAGCCGGGGATCAATTTTACAAGACATAATGTAAAAATTATCGATCTTCTGCAAGTTGCGCTAACTGTGAATGCCTCACTGAAACAAAACGCGTGGTGAAAGGAAAGAAATGCAGTATGTGATGAAAACAGCAGGGAGAAAAAAATATTGTGCGGATAAAAATTCTTCCTGAGGAAGCCTACTTGAATAGGTGGGTGGAACATCCGCAAAAATGAAACAAGCAATTGCGAGAACAAATGCTTGAATATGTCTGAAATTATTAGACCTGGAGGAAGCCAGATACAAAATACTGTGGGAAGCGGAATCAGCAGTACTTTTCGATAAATTAGTCTTTCTACCCTGGTTTGGTGGGTATCACATCCCTACTTCCCCTCATAGACAAGGTACAATCCGTCTTTTCCCTGGCGAGTTCTTGATAGAAAAAATTATTTTATGTTGTACAGCGTAGAAATTCCTGACGCCACCCACAACACACAGACAACGTCTAAATCAGTGGTTTCCAACCGTGGAGGAATTCCTCCCCAGGGAGGAATTTCATGAGTTCAGGGTAGGAATTTCCACTTTATAGGTAAGTTATTATTAATTGTAAGTGTTGCACTTCTTTTTTGAGTTGACATTGGCTCTTTCAATTAGTTATATTAATTTATGTCTGTAAGTTATTTAGTGGACTACCACACGTTTTTGTTGGCAAGCTTTAGTGCCATCATTTGACAACAAATAGTTTTTATCCCACTTTTATTAATCAAGTTATTGTCGTAAATAAATACCATTGTTCCAATTACAGTTAATACTAGCCTACGAAGCCGAGCAGGGAGGAATGAAAAGTTCCATAATCAGCAAAGGGAGGAATACATCAAAAATGGTTGGGATCCACCGGTCTAAAATATTAAACTGATGAAGACTAAATAAATAATACACGCTGCCCAACTTTGTTTGTCGTTGCAAATAATTTTTGTTCATAACAGTTTTTTAAGCTTACGTCCTACGTCAGCGATTGGGAAAATCTTCGAGATTTCAGCGCCAAGCCCGTAGCCAGGTTTTAGAGTTTGGAGGGACAAAGCATATTTTTAGTGGAGCAAGATTTTTGTTTTTATTTATGTTTCAATTTTTTTTCCGGGCAAAAAAATTTGGGGGTGAACTACCCTTGAATGCCCCCCTCCCCGTGGCTACGGACCTGTTCGGCGACCTTAGTGACTTTTCGGTCCAGCGCCCACCATGACCGTGTTGAAAGCGTTTAGACATTGATTGCACCCATAAAATAAACATAACTTTTTTCAAACAAAAAATTTGAACCAAGAACAAATTAACGGACACAGATACCTAGCAGCAAGATCAAATAAAATAATGGCATAAAACATGTCAAACAAGCAATAAGCATTGGTCTGATCAAAAGTCTCCACTGATCTGTGGGAATAATGGCGGTGAGAGAATAATCTGGAACATTTGGTCAATGATATAGAAATGAAGCGCTGCGTTTTCTGAAACACTAAAACCGGATGTTCTACACCACAACTTCCGTCTGGGCAGAGTTATTGCAACCAAGTTAGCACATATTCTGCTGTGCTTGTTTCGAGGGCCATTTTTGCTTCTAGTCATCGCCTGTAATCGGCTAAGTCATCTTTAAAGATAGTAATGTAACATTGTGAGACAAAGGTGCTCATTATCACAACAGTGCACGAAAAAGTCATCAAAACCTATTCATGTTTTTTGAAAAAAGAACGAGTGACATAGTGTCCCAGTTTTGAAAAAATAAGCAATTCATTAAGCCAGCTTACATAAAAAAAATTTGTGCACAGATTTATGGTCAAGCAACTATTTGAGAAATGAATCAATATGTTAGCAACAAATAAAATAATCTGATGAACGTACCTGGAGGCCCCGGTGTTCCCGGAGAACCTAGTACACCAATGCCAGGTGGACCTCTCTCACCCTTGTCGCCGATCGGACCTAAACAGTTTGTAGAGTAGTTGTCAGTCATTCCAAGCAGGTAAACTAAAACTTCCACATCTTTGTTCAAATGGTTCGACCGGTCATTGCGCTGTTTTGAGAAAGGTAGCAGCCAGGGGGGAGCGAAAGACACGGTTGCCTTCTTCCTAATTTTGTACAGCAATTAATTATTGAACCAATGAGAAAAAGTTGTCGTGAACGCTTGAAGCCTATTATTTAATTCGAGTAAACATACTGTATCTCGAGCCCAATTTTTTTCTGGCTACATGCTTGGTGGCAGCTGTGTACCGTAACATCTTGAAAGTATCTAAGACACGCTGACCGTTTGTAGGCTATATGAGGTGGGCCGAAAGGAACATTTTATCAAAGTAGTGATATTTGACAACCTTTTCCACACTTATGGACAGCAAAAAAGCCCAAGCGCAAAGGAGTGTGATTCACGAAAATGCGACCTTTGTCTTGCAGAAAAAAGACTGAATGTGCTAGCCGGCCCATGCAAACCTATTGGCAAAAAAATCGAAATCATGCTTACATGTAGGCACAGGTATAAGGTTACTGAAACCAACATTTAAAAAGAAACAATGCAGTCAAGCTGAACGTATGCCAAAGAATCTAAAACAGCAAAAGCAACCAAACAAAGTGGCGCAGTGAGCATAAGGACAACGGAACAGTGGAAGGTCAGGGATAGGTACGCGAACAAAATTAAGTCTACCATCAACCAACCATTTTTCGCTCACATTCATGGACTTGGAAATTACTTTTCCTGTTTACGGCATATACTAGATTTTACTTGGCGAAATTTATGCTCAACCTTGTTTCTAAAACTGTTTTCAGTCACCAACATAGACCATATCCGTAGCATGGTCAGCAAAAAGCAGTATAGTTTGATAAGTCGTGAGACTGAGACGTGAAAAACAGCTTTCATAGTGGATTGTAGTGGCGTGAAAATCAACTGTGAACCATGAGGTATTGTGGAAGAAACCTGGATTTTACTTCCATTGATAACCACAATTTTTGCAAAAGAGCTCTCGTACGTCTATATTATTTTTGTAAATGTGGTAAGTTCTTTAGCGTTGCGGTGAAATTTTTGGCTTGTAGTTGTAATTCTTCAGTTCACTTTTGTGCGACCCACCCTGGCCAGCAAAGATTGTTACAGTGGCACCTGATAAAGGATCAGTTGCAGCTTGCCATAGCAGTTCAACACTTTTTCCATAAAAGTAGAAGCGCCAAGTTCTAACCACCGGAAGACCAGCATACTCTTTTCTGTCCAACAACATGTTATAACTGTGATAGAGCTCTGTTAATTTCTGCATTTTACCACCAGCAGTGCTTTCCAACATTCTTGACATTGAGCACCATAACGTTCAGAAACGCTGCAGTGCAACTTAACACAAAGACCAAACGTAGGACATTGGTTTTTCGATACGGGCCTCCCTTTTGCGTCCGCGCTTGGCGCCAGTAATAATCCCGCCGCACAACATCTCATCAATTCATCTGACGACAACAACATACGTGCAGCGCAGTGGGCGGATCACCAATGGAATGCGGAGTGGACAGACAATCCCACAAGACTCCGCATTTTCATCCCCGACACCGGCGCCCACCCAACCCGGAATAAGAAGAGCCTGGGTCCGACTTAACCGCCTCCGCCTCACCGATGTCGGGCGTTTCCGCTCCTGCTTGTACAAATGAGGTATGGCCTCCTCTGCGGCCTGTGAGT
>Ga0210059_1004504_pt1 | contig 22507 bp, 14 predicted proteins | sample Ectturendosymbi2_FD_188042 | JGI IMG/M metagenome (GOLD analysis project Ga0210059, IMG submission 188042) | Ecteinascidia turbinata endosymbiont from Florida, USA - Sample 2 (SPAdes) (version 2) | ecosystem: Host-associated > Tunicates > Ascidians > Unclassified | place: Key West, Florida...
GAATGAACGAAAAAAAAAGACTTGATAATTCAACCACGACAGCACGTGACCGGAAAAGCACCTCGTAGACTTTGACCTGTCGCGAACGACCTTGATGGGAAACCTGGCTATACTCCGCAACTCGTGCATCATGCAGATGTGACGACAAATTTCCTCGCAAACCGTGCAACATCACGCATACGCGTCCACTGCTCCGGTAAATATGTCTTGTGACGGCGAATAGTTCGCAGACGTACAAGCTGCAAATTTTCGAGCGGAAATCTCTTCACTGTGTTACACGGGTCTTTTTACATGTTTGCAACCAGTTTTTTGAGCAAAGAAGTTCTCAGTACGATTGCCAGCGGGTGTGAGGTAGCAGCTGAGTCACATGCAGCTGGTTTGGAATTAATTGGCGGCCGAATAATTTCTATAGTCGGTTTTTAGACCACGTTTTAAGGCTGTCTTGAGTAAGATAAAACAAATTTTTTGAAAATCTCGTGAGCCAAAGACAGCAGAGGTGTCCAACCATAGACCGGACCAAGTTATAGTTTTGCTTGAGGAGAGCGAGGCTAAAATTTTGCGCGTAAGGAGCGTTTGCAAATGCAAATCTGTTTAAAAATCTATAAAAGCACTATTCAATTGGGAGTTTGTTTTGAGAGCATTTGTTGTCATGTCACGCTTTTCTGTGTTCCACTGCATCGTTAGTAAAGTTTCTCAAATTTCAAGATTAAGTTCACTTTTAAAGAGAAAAGTTACTAATACCCAACCAACAGAGCCGGATGACATGGTTGGGGGGCCCGGGGCAATTTTTACTGGAGGGCCCATTAGACGTCATTTATGACGTCATCGTTTGTAAAAGTTGCGTTTTCGCTGATTCGCAAGGTTCCCGTTTGTTTTTTCCGTTAGTCGAGAATGTGCTTACTCAAATGCACATACAGTCCGCTGCGAGATGAGAATTTATGATATGAATACTAGAGTGCATTTTTACTAAGAAAAAATATTTAACAGGCTAGAGAGTGACTCGGCAACAAACAACATTCACCCGAACAATAAGCAGACACCAGAGATTACAAACAAAAACACCGGAAAAAGAACATGCCAATATGGCTAGCTAGGCTAGGTGTGAAAGTTGTTTCCAAGCTAATTTCTTTATTATCACCTTCATTTTCAGGGGTACTCTGGTTAACGCCACGGCTTTAACATTGCTGCTTGAAAGTTTTGCTAGAAAAAGCGATTTAGTCGTGGTGTTTTGGCTAACACTGCCAGATCCTTGCGCTTTTTCTTCTTTGAAGCTTTGCGCTGTTCATAGCTCCTGAGGCATTACAGGTGTCGGCATCGTTCAAGCCAAACACTGCAATCTCGTTTTCTGTTTTTTCGTTCTACGAATCGACTGATCAAAACCTTGTCTGACGGACCACGCAATAACATGTGGTGTAAATGGCTTGAATAGCTTCATATGTTAATGATGTAACACAGCGATAGTAACCATCGGAAGAAAAGTGCGTTTCCACTACACGTTACCCTCTATGACGAAACAAAGGTGCAGTTTGGCTGCAGCGACCTCGAGACTGCTCCTGACGTTCTGGATCATTGACATCAAAATTGTTGCCACATGTAATATTTTAACATGACATCAGATGTGATGTTCTCAGATAAATTTCTGATGTTTTGGCGACAAATCTGATGGTGACTGGGTTGTTATTTTTACACATTTCCTCTCATATTAGGACGAAAATAAGTTAGATTCATGATTTTTAAGTTGCTTTCATCAATCTCTCACCCTAATGTGTGTTTGGTTATCGTTTCAAACTAATGAAACTCTCTTCGCTGCGTTGAGACCAACATTTTACGTAAATTATAAACGACTTCTCCATTTAATGGCGATAGTTCGCTCTGTTTTGGATTCAACGAGGGTACTCGCGCTTGTTAAGTCTGTTAATAGAAGCATTTAGCTTATATGAAACCGTAGAGAAAAAATTTGATGTTGTCTGATGTTGAAGAAGGCAGCAATCTGATATTAACAAGACTGACCCCAGTGGCAACAATGATTGATACTAAACAGCAGTCAGCAACCACTAGCTTTAGCACGCAAATAGTAACGTTTTCGTGCCATTTGTGGCATCGGCGTGATGCACGAATAGAGAGTCATACCCATGCCAAAAGAAACGATTGTTAGGAAAACGTTACCAGCGAAATCAAATATATTTGCATTGAAGAAAACCGAAAATACTTCTAAGTTTTTCAGTAGCGATTACTAAAGCTGGCGGACAGTCAAACTTGTAGAGAAATCAGTTGCTGTTGGGGCCCTTAACGCAATATAGGAATATAATACAGAGTTGTATTCTTGTATTGCTTTTGAATCAAGAAAAATTTTTAAATGAGTATTTTATTTGAAACAAATAAATTTCATCACGGGGGGCCCCCTTGCAGCGGGGGGCCCGGGGCAATTGCCTCCGTTGCTCCCCCCTTAATCCGGCCCTGCCAACCGACCTTTTTTCAGAAAAAAACTGACAACTTATCTTGCGTTTATTTAGCTCTCAAAACAACTGCTACACGTACATCCGCCACTAAGACAATTTAAACTCTAGATTTGTTGCTATTGAAGGCTTCTAACTCTTCAACGCGCTGCTTACGTAAACAGGGGCAAGGGGGCGCCGAAAAGTTCCGAAAATGTCACAAGTACTTTCTTCAATAAAGTGAAGTTGCTTCCGACAGAGCTCAGGTTCGAACATGGAGGCGGCAAACTTGCTTCTTGCCCCGGGCGCCATCTAACCTCGTTACGCCCCTGTATGTAACGATAGTTTCTTCCTCTTCTCATCATCAACTGCAATACTTATGGACGGAGCGGAGTATGCGTCATATCGACGTCATTACATCTTCATAAACATTCTTAAATCAGTGTAGCCCTTATTGTTTTTGTGAGCCTTTTCAAATTTATTCTCAGCACGATTCTCGCGAACACATATTCACTCCACGCCCTCAGCAAGCCAACGCGTGTCGTCAACCAGCTTGTTAACCTTTGCACAATGGCATTGCTCTCTGTAGGATGGACAAAGCACAGCTTGAGCCATTCGGGTTGTGGCTAGTTTACCGTGCATCAGCTGGCAGAAAATAGACTCTTTTTGGTGAAGTGGACGCGTAAGATGCCCACAACAAATGTTCTGTCGATGACCAACAAACCTAGATGGACTTTTGTGCCGTCATAAACACCTTCCATCATTATAACGTCAGCACTTTTGACCCTAATCGAGCTTACTTTTTCCGGGTAGCTCGTTTTTACACTCAATGTGAAATAGCAATCAGCTTTGAATTAATGGCAACGCTATGGCACTTCGTTTTCAAGCAGTGTTTACGAGAGCCACAAATAGCTAGTGCAATGGTTCGCAACCGGGGTGCCATTTACGATACTCGGGGGTTCCGCGAGCTGATGCGTTTTTCAATACATCATTAAAAATGCTTTTTCAAAATTTCATCAAAACTTTAAGCAGATTGCTATTGGTTAGCCACTGAGTGCCGCAAATTATATTTCTCTGCTGTAGGGTGCCGCAAGCCTGAAAAGGTTGGGAAACACTGAGCTAGTGGATTGCAGTTAAATTTGTTCCTCTCACGTATTCCGGCTATAAACACTTATGAACTTCTAAACACAAGTTCAAGATGTACATATCTGGAAACGTATGCCGAAAGATGTTTCTGCTGCTAAACATCCCAAAACAACCACTGAGTTGTCAGGTACATGTTTCACAGAAGACGAGGTATCAGAAGCTTGTACTATACGCACCATGTTTTCAGTGTTGTCAAAACTAGAAAACGCGTCCTTTGATATCTTACGCGTCCTTTGATTCGTCTGCAAGAAAACCATCGGCTGCAAACGCACGTTTTTTTATTTGAAGCGAATTTTTAGTTTGCTTCAAAATCGACAATGGCTGCTGTCCGAGGTTTGTTACCAGCAAGGTGTTATATGAGTTCAAGGCAAATCATTTCTAGCCGTCTCAACGTTCGTTTCAAATGAACTTGTTCACTCCCTAGCCGGCCACTTTTAAATACCGGTAAATAACCTAAATAACTTACATTATAATTATCTGAAAATTCCCAAAAAGCATTGCGGCCCGCACAAAATGCCCTCCCGGGCCACACGCGGCCCGAGTCTTTGAGCCCCTGATCTAGACCTTTCGATAAGCTCAAGAAAAAAATGTAAGTCGGCCTCGATTGTCCGTGATTGTGAGCGGCGGTTTACAATCGAATAAATACAGTGTACACTTTTTCAGGTTTATTGCCGAATTTTAGCTGTGCAACATGCTCAGAAAGCGTTCTGCCAAAATTGATAATGATTTTTGGTGTTACCGCGCAGTGGCGCACCTGAGAGGGAATAATGTGCACCGCTGCCCTTTTCATTAGTTTCATTGTGACTGTTTTTGCTCGGATATTGAGGGAGTTCAGAATAAAGTAACGTGTTTATGATTTGAAACAACTTACTCAGTGAATGTGGCGAGTACGCGTAGACTCAGGGTCGGATTTACCAATAGGCTAAAGCCTAGGGCTTCAAGATTCAAGGGGCCTCCAAAAAACTGTGGTACGCATAGAGTCAATGACCGGTATAGAATCATTTAGATTAAACTTCGTCAAAAATTTATGTCTTAATTATTTTTCACGAAATTTATTTTTATTCAACTTTCGTGGTGATAACGCCAGGGTCTTGCAACGAGTTTCCATGAATCTCAATATGACGACGGTTGGTCAAGCCGCATGCCAACTATTGTGTCGATATACTCACAGTACGCTGGCTGCGTCCTGCGTTTGCTGAATCGTACCGATTGCGACGTGTGACTCTATCAACAGAACTTGTGGCTGTTCATGTTTGAAATGCACCTGATCAGTGGCATAACTGACGAACCTCCCCCCTTGCCAAGCTAAATGTATAAAGCGGGCCCCTACGTAGCTTGTATTTTGGTATTTACTATTCTTTTGGTTTCAGTAGATTGTTGTTTTTTTGCGTTTTTGGGAGCGTTTTCCGGTGATTTCGGGTTTTTGTATAGCCTTTCAATACCGGGTTTGCTATCGTTTGTCAACTATTTTCTGAGTGTTAGCCAGTGGGCTACCTTCAGCTAAATTTCCCCCTAGCTCAAACCCCTAGTTACGTCACTGCACCTGATCAAAGCAAGGTTGAACTGCAGATAACAGCTATGCGTAGGGCTAACAGCAGTATCCTACAATAAAAGCATAGTGTTTCTTAGCTGACTGAGCAATACTGTAGTTTTGTCAGCGTTTGTATCACGTATAGCTCGATTGGTATTTTTAGATGTGGTCTTTTCCATTTGAATTTTCTACAGTAAAGTCATTCAAAAATCAGATTGCTATTGAGTACTTGCGCAAGTTTGTGCTGATCCCATGCTAAGCAAATCAGAGAAGATCTTGATGATATTGAATAGCAAGCAAAAGCCACTTTACCAATTGGCAACCGCAGAACTCTTCCCCAACGACACACGGAAACAGCAAAAAAATGACAAAAGCGCGTTTGGGTCTGATGCCTTAGATTAGTGGTTTTTAGTATATGCAACCACACGAAGCCTTATTTCTTAGCTTGATGGTCACTAATTGCTCAGGCGAAAGGTCCTTTTCAATATTCAAGAGAATTAAAAATGAATTAAAGTGCCGCAATATTCCAGGAGAGGTTGTTCACACTGAGAATTCGGTACATTAAAAGTGACAAACTTAGCCACACAAATTGTGATGAATTGTTAGATAATTTTGTTATGAAGAAAGCAGGACAAAATCTTTTTAACTGTTCACTGTGTTATGTTCAGCCTTACTTGATTTGATGATTGTAGCTTTTTATTTTTTATACGTATTTCAATAATGACAGCATAAGCGAAATTTAAACCAGTCCAGTCGCCACGGTGGTCATTGGTAAGCTCAGCCCTTCCAAATTTAAATATGAAACACAACAAATCAGTAAAGATTTTATCAAACTTTCAGAATGTCAAGTCCACTTGCGAAAAATTAAACCCCTTATTCAAGACCTCCTGGCGACGGTTCTGATTTTTAACTCCACATCTTTTCACGCGACAGTTTAGTTGCATTCGATTCTTACCAGGCTGAAAAAGTAAGAAATACGCAAATAGTAAACAATTAAAAGCTCTAGAAGGTTTTCTATACGCTTTAGACGAATCAGCCGCTTCTTTTTGCGATGTTTCAAACTTGCGCATATCTGTATTCAAATAACTTCACTCCACAGGTGTAATAAGCAAGGAATCAATCACAGATTTTTATCTCTTGCTTATTTCACCTGTGGAGTGAAGTTACGCGAATCGTGAACGTAACAGTTACAACCATTTGGGTGCGTTGTACGTGAGGTGTTTTGCTCGTGTGTGTGAGATTTTTACAGCCGTGGTAAGCGAGTTGCAACGTGGTCCTCACGTTGTGCTTTGAAGTCTTTATGCCGCCACTCATACCATATAGGTGCAGTGCGTTTGTTTTTTAACACAGATGTGATTCTCATAAAAAACGTAGACCATATATTGCGTCAAATATTTCAATTGTGGCGATTTCGGTTGGTTTGCCTGTGGCAGTTAATAATCCTGTTCCCGCCAGCCAAGTAAGATTCCAACAATTCCAACGCTTTTGCGTTGAAGGCAGCAACACACGCAGTGCTCGTGGGCACTTCAGTAATGATTGAGAGCTTTTTAATGACCGTACTTTCAGAGCGTAATTTTCCGATTTTCGCAAATTGATTGACGCTGTCCATTTTTTTCCTCGCAACAATGGTTGAGGGGTCCTCACAAGTGGATTAGTCTAGGGCCTCACATCAGTTAAATCCGGTCCTGCGAGTAGTACTAATTTGTATGACATCAAACATTTCACAAGAGCCCCCTTTAAAACAGCCCAGGGCCCTGCAAACGATGTAAAGTATTTGTATCAGATTTGCTATTTTAGGGTATGTAAATTGCAAATACAGTATTAGCAAGTAGTATGAGGTGTTAAATTTAGACAACTCAAGTTGCATTGCCTGAACCACTTTCGGCGATAGTGCAAGTTGTCGTACGTAGCCTATACCCTGACGCTTTTTGGTTGATTTTGAAATGGTGGTTTTCAGAATGCACCGTGCGTTTTTTGTATTTCTAAAATGTACAATACAGGGTGGGTCAAATGTAGACGTGCTCTTGATTGCTTTTTTACATTTATGGCTGAAACTTTGCAAGGGTATTGACAAATACTGGATCGTTCCGGTAAGAAAATTATTCTACTTTCACCACTGGTGTAAATCCAGTGGTGGGATCCAAATTTTTTAAGAACAGGTTCTCTAACTCCAGGACTCACTGACAACAGGTTCTCTCATTATCACAGTCTCCAGAGGCAAACATGCCAACAATCGGTTCTCGGGATTAAAGAAATTCCATGGACAGGTTCTTGCGAACCGGTCGAATCCCGTCACTGCGCACAACCCGATTTGACCGTTTATCAGTTTGATCTGAGATGTTAGACGTACAAGTACAAACGTTTATTGAACATGCGAAAAATATCGCTTAACCGCTGAATGTGACGCAGTAGGCATCAGCAAAGTGAGCAAAAGCCAGGCGAGACGACGGCACAACGATTTGGTGCAAAAACAAGAAATTCGCTAAGAAACAGTTGCGAGTTTAAACAAAAATGTCTTATTTCCCGCCTTGCAAACAACGCTTGACACAGGCATGGCGAAAATTTCTGGGCAGTCGTGTTCAACCCGTTCCCAAAACTCTTGCATCTTTGCAAGAAGCTTCTCGCAGTCGTCACGGACGGTGACGTCACTGAGACACCACATTACGCTGACATGGAAGGAGGGATTGATGTAATACGTGTCGCATCTGTATTCTTTCATGACGGAATCGATGCGTTCCACTATTGCGGAAAGCAAGCGCCTCATATGAATGTTGGTAATCTGTAAAAACGCGGCATACAGTGCTTTTAACTCTTCTAGTGATCGCACTTACAAAAGCAGCGCCGTTGCAGTTACTTCCAGTTATCTTGGTGGCGAAAAACTTTTCTTGTGGTTATTTTTACATGGAAGAAATCAGCAGACAACGAAAACCCCTGTACAAACCGTAAAGCTGGAGGTTGCATGATTCTGATCATTATTTATGTGCAAAATATCACGTTTGTAGCCTTTTGTCTGATCGAAACTATTTTTTTGCTTCGCTTTGTTTTTATTGTGAAACTTAAAACAAACTTTTATTTTAATTAACCAACCAGGATTTGCAAAACAGTTGCTTCTGGAACAGAGACCGCTTCCTTTTTTGACTTGCCCGCATTTAAGGGCAAATTACGACGTCGTGATACGGCTGTCAGCTTCCTATCAGTTATATACTGTATAGCTTTAGCACCGGAATAATGAAAAATTTACCATTCACTTTAAATAAGATTAATTGGTTCGAAACACAAGGTGGAGAAAGTGGTTTAACTTCTTAAGATATAGTTAGATGAAAAGACGCTTGACGTTAAGTGCGCGTCACCAGCATCGTCTATTTAGATACACGACACTGTATTCAGAGCTAGTCTGACATGCTGCATTGCTTCAAAACGGACAAGCAACTGGTCCACACCACAGTACATATATTGAGTAGATAATCACCGTGAACAAACAAACGGTTATTTGCCGTGGGAAACACGTGGTCAGTAAACTTCAAATTCAAAACTGCGCAATTATTTCCTTATTCAGAGCTAATGGTGGTTAAACACTAGCATTTCCGATCAGAGAAAATGGGCAAGATTAGTTTTACCTTGAGGTTTGTTGGCACTCTTCTGCTTTGTATTTAACTGAAAGAACGAATGTTTGCAGTCTTCTGTAAGAAGCTGATGTATTTTCTCGCTGATTATCTGAGGTCACGCTTGCTTCAAGCTATCAAACCTTACCCGATTTTATGCTTTATAGGTTACCTTTTGAGTAACAAGTTAAAGAAGCTATCCACCTATTTGCAGAGTTCTTTCACAATTGCAACACTTCGTATTTAAACAATACATTTCATACGAAATAAGGATTTCAAAAAATCAACTAACGTATGGACCAGGGGGATCTCCAAACTTTTTCGTTAGATGGCCACATAAGCTATTAGACAATAACTCGAGGGCCGGGCATCTTACATAATGTGATTGTTTTGGGATATGTTACATTCTACAAATACAAACAAATTTTACTTGAATATAGTATTTTTTCAATATCGACAAAATGGCTTCACGGGCCAGATGAAATGGCTTTGCAAGCCAGATTTGACCCTCAGGCTGTAGTTGGGAGATCCCTGATATAGACAAAAACCCAATTGGTTTTAAATTTACTTCCAAAAAGATTTTGGAAAAGAAATGAGACGACTATCACTGCAAAGTGCATATATATTTTTTTTTATTTAATAAAATTTTTGTTTGTCCTTTGCGGTCCATGCAAACCTAGGCTTTGGACCAACAATTTTTTTTAATGACTGCAGAAATTAGGTTAATTCGGTCAAAAATATAGATTAATAAATAGTGTTATGGCGAGTTTCAATACTACTATGGTACAAATGACCGAAATGTCTCACCGAAAAAAAACTATGTGCCAACTGCTATCATCACCATCAGAATACGCTTCAATAACATTTTGGAATTTCTTTTGTTTCATTGCATTTGTTGTCAGACACAGATATTTTTTCAAACACGCTAATTTGTTATATTGCGTGGTGAACAAGAACACTATTTTTTAACTGACAAATCACTGAAAATTGATGAGTAGTCCAAATTGCAAAATTGTACAAATTAACTGAACATTTACACAGACATCAGGAAACAAAAATTAGCAAAGTTATTTTTTCTTTTAGGCAGTAAATCCACATGAAATGAGACAAAAACTAAAGCAGTCATTGAATGAAGCTTCTAGATTTAGCATTAACTAAGAAAGCATTAAGCAAACCACAAACATTTTAATAAGCAGACAAAAGGTTAAACAATGATAAACTCTTAATTTTCAAATTTTGTGTGATATCTCACTGAAGTCCTGAAGTAAATATATTAATTACAAATCGAAGACTAGCGTCATTTCATACCACTTAGCTTGTTCAAGCCAAACAAGAAGTACATGGTTTTATTGAAAAATCAAATGCAGGCAGTACTGAACATGGTAGTAGAGCTCGACCAATAAGTTTTTTTTGGCTGATACCGATGTTTTTATTTTTTCATTGCCGATAACCGATATCTTTGGATTACTCAAGCAGTGTCGATATTGCTTCATGAGGCAAAATATACACTCCAGGAGCTATTTTGCCTTCTGCCTAACATGATTAGTAGAACTGGTCACATGACAAGTTTGGAACACGTGACTTGCTCAGTTGATTGTGATGTCTGTAAAATGTATTATTTTTAGTAACATCTCCCAAAAATAGATATATTATAGCAGTGGTTCTTAATAGGGGGAGGGGGGGCGCGAGCCCTTCATGCTTTACAACATAGAAAATTTTTGAACAGAAATGTGTCTCTTTCAAACGTTACGCCAGTGCTAATTTTACGTCGCCACGTGTTATTGGACTTAGTTCCGGCAGAGATTACATTTTTGTTGGGCATTTAATGTTATATCTATTAGTAGCTGAATGTACCAGATGAGTTTATATTCATCTGGGACATTCAGCTATTAATATAACATTAAACGCCCAACAAAAATGTAATTACTTCACCTGGTATGCACCGACAAATAGCATTTAACTTTTTCAAGCAACTTTGCTATCAAAATTTGTGATGGACTTCACAAAAACAAACTGAATGTGAGCTTTACTGTACAAGTGTCTGAACACTGTATTTGCAAAAAACATCAATCCTGAACAACAACTAATTTAATAGAATTTAACAAATATATTGTTGGTATAGCAAAAATCATCTATATTGCAACATGTTATTTGCAACCAACAAAAAATGAATACTACTTGAAAGTATTCTACCAAAGGAATATGCCTCATGAAAAAATTTCATCACAGATCAGTTTTTCTTAATAGCTATTAATATAAAAAAAGATGTTGGTTGGAATTTGAACTTACTTCGAAACCACAAAATGACCTGGTCCCTTCATCATTGACAAAAAACTTCATGTCCAGTGCTGAAAATGTCAAATCAAAGGCAGAAAATTTCAAGAGTTGATTTTGCAGTGCTTCTATCATTGGTTCAATAAAGTGATGTGGAATGACAACAGTCTTTGAAACACTCAGATGAAAGTCATCCACTACATGCCACTGCACTCCTCCATCTATAATTCATACAAATAATCCAGCTGCAAGTTAATGGTTTTTGGTAAACCAAATAACAATATTCAGGAAGACTGTTGAATGTCAAACAAGGATTGATTGGATTTAATGTAATGCTAGACAAAATAAAATGCAATCCATCCAATCTCAGAATACAGCCGAATTTGCTTTTATTGGCACTTTACTGAGATTTAGAAAAGTGTCAATATATACAAACTGCCAATTTAAACAAGAAACCACAAACAATTCAAACCCAAGTGTTTTTCCAATGTTGAGGTGTGTTATGTAACATATTTACCATCTAATATCATACACTATCAACTAAACAAAAATGCCAAGAAAATACTGACAAGTATTTACTCATTGAGGTTGGCAGTGTAATGTCGTTCAAAGCCAAGATTGCTACATCACAGTGAAGATTAACATCCTAGCAAACATTACAATCAGGAGGCATGTCTTTTTTGTACTTACAACTACAAGTGCTGTTATAAACAAACAAAATGCTTTGTGGGGATAGAATTAGAAAGTGGTGCTGACATAGGTGAAGCCGATGTAGTAGACAAACTTAAATACACATGAAACAGGATATTCGCCAACTACCAAAGAAATTATGCTAAAGTAGGCAAATTGCTGATATACACAAAGCTGATATAGGTGAGTTTTGCTGTAGCACTGTTCTGGCTTTTGTTCTCATTAGTGCAGCACAGAATATGTCCTTTGCAACAACCAATAATATGTCTTGAAATTAACAAGTAAAATATTGGTTGTCTTATGCAGAGAAACTACTGACATAACATATTACAACTTCTTTCAATGTTACCGATTCTAGTTACTACATATCTCACATTACAAAGTGTTTGGAAATACACATACAGCCCACCCACAGTGGTTTATGCATTACGCAAGACAACACTACTGCAAAAGTATCAGCCTCAGAGGCTGGACTTCTTTTTTTCCAATCACCAAAATTATCTTATAACACAGTGGTCTGCAACCTATGGCCCGGATCTGGCCCGAATCCTCTTTACAAAATGGTAGTAACCGTATGGCCCATCTAGTAGTATATTTTATGAATCTGCCCTCCTTGCGACTTCTTGTATTGTATACTTATGAGAAACTATATATTTATGATCAACTGCATTGTGTTATAAATGTACTGTATGTTGCATTTTGGGCTTTTGTTAGGAACTGTGAAAAATCAGGAGTTAATCTGATTAAAATTCCATAAACTCCCAAGTTTTAACAACATCATAAAAAACAAAGGTAACAGAATTGTTGGTGGAAAATTAGATATGGCCCACCATACCTTGCAGAGTTTCTTTTTGGCCTGCGACTAGGGAGAGGTTGCCGACCCCTGTTATAACAGAAACACTTCTCATGTAATGGAAAGGCTTTTTGACAAGATACAGTAGATATAGTACAAAATCAACCAACATTTTTATGATAAAGCCTTTTTTATGGCTCTTTCCTATTACAGTAAATGATGTTTAATTATATTCTTGCATATCTTCTAGATTTGATCAGGCTTTCTTAATTAGAACATACCATAAAGATTGTGTAGAGTTATCATCAAAGATCCTTATCTTTTCTACAACATTTATCAATTACTCACAAATAGAATTAGTAAAGTGACTTTAACAGTTTAGAGAAGCAGTTACTGATGCATTTTCAAAAACAAACATTCTTTTTTTCAGCACAACACACATCAATTTTTGCATCTGCAAATGTATATTTAGCAGCTAAAAGAATAGTAATGGTAAGGGTTAATTGCATTAACACTCCACCCCATGCTATGATAAAGAAACCTTTGGTTTGAGCTTTATCTAAAAGTAGCATGTACATATGCACATTTCTGACAAAAGTAAAGCTCATACCTTTAGGAAGTATAGCTGTTCTTTTAGCAAAGTATATGCAACCAACTTAATTGAACAAACAATAATAAACAAGATTTCATACCTTGCAAAGTACTAGTGAAATGGCAGACTTGGTCTCTCATATCAGATTCAAACTTAGAAGGATATGGAATAAAGACATGCGTAGCCCAGTTTCCTCTTACATGGGGAAACGATCGTATTCTACCAAAATGACTACCACTGTCAGTGTTAGTGGCTAACTGATTGATGGGATCAAAAAGCTTGGTTATTGCTTGAGGCACAGGAAGAAGCTTTTTGGAGTCTGAAACTATTTTGGAACTATCCTCATTTTGACTTTCTGTGCTTTCTTCAGAATCACTGCAATATGCATCACATAGTATGTTTAATGCCATGGTGGTTTATCCAAGATAGGTTAACGTCACAACCTATCAAACATCATTACGAATTCAACCTTCTGCACCATAAAAAAATATCACATTTTTTAAATCCTCCCAATAAGTTTTTTTAGTTTCTGGTAATGTTTGCCTGTCACTAAGCTTGTGGTGGACATTGCACAAAATCGTTCACCATGGAAATCTTGTCAATCTCAGCTAATTTATAGGGACCCAACAACAAGATAAACTCAATGCTTTTATGGAACCCTAGCGTTTGTTGCTTTAGCAAACTTACATCTGGCGCAATTCACTTAGTACTGCCAAATAAATTTATCTTTTGTTTTCCTAACTGTGCGTATTTGATCTCCAGCTGTTGTTTTTCAACACTTTTGAAAAAGTGATAAACAGGGTTGGTTGACTAGATGAGGGCTTCTCAAACTTTTTTGTTCTGCGACCCTATTAAAATTTTTTTATATGCAACCCCTTAAAATGGATAGCTTAGAACCCTATATGTTAATGATACATGTAAACATCTTATTACAAATATCAAGACTCATGAAACATTAATGTCTATGCGAAATCATAAAAATGCACACAATCCATGAATGTAACTACACAGTACAGTAATAGAACTACCACGCAATGGAAACAGTGGGCTAAAGGCGAAAAAATTAACACAAAACAATTCAGTATGTAACAGTTACCAAGTACAACTAAGGGGAAGGATGCACTTGATCAATGATTTTTACACAGATTATCCATTCATGGCCTCCTGAAATTTCAATTGTGTATCATACTAATTACTGTAGGCAGAACCAAGATAGGGCCAAAGGGGCAATACCCCCTGAATTCATTGCATATCTTGTTATTTTGTGCTTTGAGAGGCAGTGACCCAAAGCAAATGCTGTTGCTCGCTTAAAATCAAAATATTTGGCCCTTTCTAAAATTTTGGGCTGGCTACGCTGCTGTTGTGTATGTTTTGTGAATCCATCTTTTCCTGAATCTAAAAAGTACTTATGAAACTGTGAAGCTTTTAACTTTAGTCTAAAATTCTCAAAGTAGTTAGCCTAATCCCTAGAAGATTAGACCTAGAATCCTAAACACAAGCATGCCTTCATGTCAAAATAAATGCAGTAACAACAAGGTGAGGTCAATATTGGTCAGTATGTTAAAACAATCATGATGTAACAACACATACTAGCTTGTTGTATTTGGTTGATTATTATCATTTGATAGCTCAGGCAGATATCCTATAAACAACTGACAGCATGAACCATGTTATTGCCTCTAGAATAAAATGCAGTAGAAATAGATTCACTGTAAGCCTACTTTTAATTTTCTTGTGAAGTTTGCAAAAACTTTTGTAGATGCTTTGTCCAGCCAATTTGTTTTGCGACCCGTCCCATAGTTTGAGAAACCCTGGTCTAGATGACTGCCGTAGTCCTTAACGGTTTCACCAATCCTATGACACAACACAGTTCAGTACCACTATAGTATTTCATATTTGTTTACACTCATCAGCTATTATGCCATTGTATTTTCATTTGTTCTGATGTTCACTGCCAGTTGGTTTACCTAGTGTGCGGTGTCTTTTTGCTTCTGCTTATTAGCTGAGTCATAAGAAACAATAATAATAAACCATTACCATCATCTATCTATTTACTAACTAACTTAACTGCTCTACTTGCAGTTGACCGTAGAGATTTAGACTCGTGTAGATAAAGTAGGTAGATAGAATTGTGGAACTGACAGTTAAATCACAATATGATTTTCACATCAGATAGAAATAGAGGCTACAACTTATACCAGTTTTTTCCAAAAAAATGCAATTTCCGTAAAAATTCCTAGATTCACACAAGCCCAGATTTTCCCGCAAAGTTTGCTGAAATTCCTTATCTACGGACGAATTCCCCTGAAGTGAGAACGCTGCTAATCAACAGAGCAGAGATGAACCGACTGTCATATTTTGCGATCCAGTTCCGGACCTGAATTTTCAAAGCTCAGTCCAAGTCCAACCACAGCCCAAATTTGTTTTGAAATTAAAAGTCCAAGTCCAAGTAAAGTCCAAAAATTAACAAAATACAGCTTTTTAATAACAAATATCACGCAATTCTTTTCCATTAACTCAGCCCAAATCCGGTCCTGATCCTAAATTTATGAAGCAATTTACAGTCCGGTTCCAATCCAGATTCAACAAAATTCGGCATAGTCCGGATCCAGTCCAATCCAAGTCCAGTCCAATGCTCATCTCTGCAACAGAGGTGAGCGAACAAACTGAGATAATTTAAATTTAAAAACCGTAAAGTCCAGGTCCAAATAAAGTCCGAAAAGTTAACAAGATACAGCTTTTCAACAAAAAATTTCCGCAATTCTTTTCTAATAAATCAAATTTCAAATTTCACAAAAAAAATCAGCCAAAAGTAGCCAAAATTAGCAAAAACTTTAGCCAAAAATAGCCAAGTCTGAAAACTAACTAAAAACATTAAAAACCACCAAAAAGTTCAGTTTGTCAATTCCGTGGACTGCAAAAAATTAGTCTCTGGCGCATTTAGGAACCATGCAATCTTTGCAAAACCACTTTGTAAAGGCAGTGACCGTAAATGGTGTAGGGAAGAACGGGGTATGTTGAACCGGTGGGCAAGTTGAACCACCCCATGGTTTAGCCAAACGAAGCTTTCCAGAGACTCATGCGCGACACCTATTGTTTGGAGCCTGTTAGGAATGCATTTTGGTTTATGACTCAGATCCAAAGTTATTTGGTGCAGAAAGCTGCCAGGTTGGAAGTGCTTTTGCGAGCTCAAAGTGAAAAACTGGAAATGTACTTTGCCATTTCATAATTCATGGTTGGAAAAGTATATTTGTTTGATGTCGTTATTTCCTCAAGGCGTAGGTCCATCAGAGTTCATCACCTTGTGTTGGTATAGGTGGACATTAGTGCTTTGACATAAATTAGCTTCCAAGTTTAAATTCTCCTTCGGGGTAAGTTGAACCATTCAAGTCGTGCAAGTTGAACCATGGTTCTACTTACCCCACTTGATCCAAGTCGCTAGTTGTTGTTTGTGTCTTTACAATTATAAAAATTATTTTAATAACAAAAAAATCGTGTTTCTGTTTTGGAAGATTTTATGACAGCCGTTTCAGAGACTGTAGCAAAAGCAATTTAATTTGAAAAGCTGCAAGCCAATATGAAATTTATCGTCATACTCAAAACGATTTATTGCCAGAAAGGCCTCAATAGCGAAACATGTTTATGGTTATGATGCTCTCAATGATGAACTCAAAATAGTTAGTGGTGAAATGGGAAATGATTCGACAATACATGTGAAGGAACTTTTAAAAATTTTTCTGTCAAAAAAGGCAATTGGGGCGATCGCTCCCCCTAAAACCTACGAAAGTAAATTTGTTCACCACGATTTTGTACAATTCGGAAAACAGCATTCAGAATTTAAGGCCATTTTGTCGTCCATTGTTTTGTCACAGCAGTGTTGTGATGTAGGCTATACTTCACCTCCCTTACAGTAGTGACACAATGATGAGACATGACTAACCAAATATTCCTGAAATCTCCCTCCCTAACAATATTGGCTTTATCTGCCCCTGCTGTCAGTTTCACTGCCAAAAACTCTTTCATATGTTACACCCAGGGCCGTCGGCAGCATTTTGCAGCAGGGGGGGCCAGTAACCTGAAGGTGGGGCCAAAAACCAGAAGGGGGGCCACATTTTTAAAATACTGTATTAGATGTATGCAGCAACCAGGGGGCAAAACGTGAAATGGGGGGGCACAGATTTCAAATGGGTGGGGGGGCGGGCACCACTGCCCCCACCGCTGGCGACGACCCTGGTTACACCCATTGGGAGTATTGATGACATAATTGGAGAATCCGAAGGAAATTTTTGAAAAGACGAAGAAATGACCCTAAGCAGGAAGACCAGCTATCACTTTCAAGTTTGGTGACGAGAGCTCTTTTTCAAAACGTGACATTGTAAAGATACTCCTGTTTCCAGAAGTTATTGGAACTATGACAAGACAAAAGAAACATGTATTTTTATCGGACTTAAAAATCAGATAAATTTCTCTAGTGAAAGTATACCTACTCCGTCACTTCCTCATACATCAATGGTATATGTGTTTACAACGGATTTAAATATTTTTTAATATGTTTATGCAAGTGCAAATATTCCGACATTTTATTCTGCATCAGTTCCTTTTTGTGGAAGATTTTTATATTGGTTCAACTTTCCCCACTACCTGGTTCAACTTACCCCATGCGTGGGGTAAGTTGAACCGAAAAAATGATGTTTTTCGTTTTCAATTTATGCAAAGAATATAAAAGGCAATGTCAAACAACCTGCGTGTAAATGTGTTAAATGGATTTAACTGCCAAATGCCCCAATTTCAGGTTTCTAGTGCCTACACCAAAAGAGCATGGGCAAAAAATATAAAAAATGGTTCAACATACCCGTTCTCCACTACAAATCATCGCACCTTACGTAAAGATTATAACATGTATCCACAGCCTCCATCAGTTACAAAAGTATTTACAAATGCAAAAGGAAACAACAACTGATTCCTGCTCTCAGAGCTTTTTTGAAAAACAAAGTTTGACAAATGACCATGCTGCCGCATGTCATAACGGAGAACATCACGCCGGTACTTTCTGGCGTTTATTAGAAGCATAATGGCTCTTTAAATCTGAACGATGTGCTCTGGTTTCACAGCAACAAAGCTTACACCAGGCTTTCTCAGCATTACTTTGCACTTTTCAAATACATGTTTTAAGACCGTTCATCCGTTCACATTCTGTGAAACCTGACGCCACTTCTATCAATAATAATATCAGCACCAGCAGCAACTAAGAAAATCTGAGTGTTTCAGAACACATTAACCTGGAGACCTGGCATCAATAAGGTGATGACTCAATTCCAATAACTTGTAGAACGTTATCCAAAATTGAACATTTCACAAAACAATCTGCACAAATAACTCATTAATCTACAGCCATGGTCTCAAACTCTACGCCCTGGGGCGTCAATTTAATTTTTCAAAGGCTTCGCACAAAAGTAAACTCCGTGCACATTTATTCATTGAGCTAATAACAAGCGCAGTTTTATCACTTCACCAATGAACCTTTATTGTTCAGGTACAGTCACGCTGACAGTAGATAACTTATTGTCATCTCATGATTGCAACTGTAGTTATTCTTAACTAATGAACACATTGAACAATTTTAATTAACTTTACTTCCGACAAATGCAAGCACAGTAGTTAGTTATAAAATAATCAAAATGTTGATTGCTTACCTCAGAACGAATATTTATTTAAAGTTGCTTACTTGTGTGAGAACTTTGCTAAATTGAATAAACTTTTTATGCAAGGGCCGGATATAATTTGTTTGACGTATCAGACAAAATTGCGGCGTTCATTGAAAAGCTATCGTTTTTGAAGGAAGATACGTGTCGGGAAGTTTTCAGTGTTTTATTTTCTTGTCTAATTTGCTTGAAAATATATCCATGATGCTGCCTTCAAATCTACGAAGTATATTTTTGCAACCTCTACCTAAGCTCGAGTCAAAATTTTCCTCAATACTTTCCAGGGAATTTATCAAACTATGAATGGATTAATCTTCAAGTAACGATTTTTACAACGTTTTTATGAAGCAAACACTGGTCTAAATCTTGCACAAAAATCCGCCAAATTTTCCGCCAAAATATTTCGAAAATAGCCAAAAACCGCCACCCGCCAAACGAAAATTTTTCCCGCCAACCAAATCAAAAAATAGCCAAATTTGGCAGAAAAATAGCACATCTGGCAACACTGGTCCAAGCCTGGACCCGATAGTAAATATCTCAAATGATTTGCAGACCGGATCCAATACAAAACCAACAAAATTCATCATATGCCGGATCCAGTCTAATCCAAGTCCAGTACAATGCTCATCTCTGCTAATCAATGGAACTATTTCAAAAGTTTTGTTGCCAGGTTAATTAAATCTAAGTTTTTGGCGACAGCAGCAGTGATGTAGTCGAGACCGCAACCTTCGAGACCGAGACCTGGTTAAAATTCTGAGACGAGACTGAGACTTCATCAAAAACTCCGAGACCAAAATTCGAGACCGAGACTGAGACTCGAGACTTCAAAATTTGTGCATTTTGTCAATTTTTTTTTAAAAATTACATCATCACTTCTGACTTGAATTTTTTTCACATTTCTGGCATTTTTCCGACGTGTTTTGGCTGTTTCTTGCCTGCAAATACAACAAACAAAAAATCTTTGAAATGTAGAAATTTTAATTAACCATTTCTTTGCAATATTCAAAGTCTCGAGACCTGAAACCTTCGAGACCGAGACCAAGTCTCGAGACTCCATCACTTTCCATTTTACTTCTTCCCTTCACTATCAGTCATTTCCACCAGTCCAGTCCAAACTTGCTGCAAGAATCATAACTCTTATTCCTTCACCTGCCCAAAAATGACCAGAGATGAACATAAATGGATTTGGATTTAAATCTTGCCGCATTTTAGTATTTTGATGGCTGTGAATTTGATAATATCTGCTTATCGAAATTTGGATTGGATTTGATAATATTGTTTTGAACTTCATTCGGAGGCTTGCAGGCTCCATTGTTACCTAACAACTTGAACTAACGATTGGGTTGGGGTCCTTCAAAGTACGCATGCATATTGGTATTCCTTACCGTCATTTGTTACCAACAGTTATCTATTTCGAAAACGTATTGCTCAGCAATGATCACAGTGACTTTAAGTTCAAAGATAATTGCACTGAAAAACTTTATTCAGTAGGCTACAGCCATTGCCAAGTTGTGCAACTGTTTCGGCTAACGTCCCTTTTGACAAAAGGTATCACCACAATCATAACTAAACATATCTTTAGCCCTTGCGTTAGGTTTTCAGTCTGGGATTCTTCGGCCCTGATTTATCAGAATGAACGCAACACGTTTTCTAAGCTTTTTTTGTTGAAATGACATTTATATGACTGCGCATGTTAATGCATCGTTCAACCAAGGAGACAAACATTCTACGAGTAACGAAGCCCATATTGGCTATCGCCTGGTGGTACTGATTCATTCTACTTACAGTTCAAGCCTACAATCTGAGCTCTAAAATACCCACGCAAACACAGCAACTACACTTTCTCGCTTCAAGACCGACATTTTCCGATACCTTTACGTTATATAGAAAAACATCAGTTCTTCTGAAACTGAACAACTTCACCTTTGCAAATTTCTTCACTTCAACCGCCAAAATTTAATGTTGATAAGCTCACCTAATGACTAGGTTATAGTTAGAGGCATTTGTTTATTGAAAATTACCCAGTGAACATTTTAAACAATTGCATGACACGTGTCAAGAAATGTTCGTTGCCAATAGATGTTAGGTGATGGGATGATGTGCCTTTGGGGCGTTGCTAAGGATAGAACGAAAGGAAAAAATTAAGGATTAAGTTAGCTTTGACTACTCTCCAAGATTTCGTGCAGGGCATATTTTTCAGAATTTTAGCTTATGGACAATATTAACTCCGAAATACCGGACCAGTAATGTTTGCTAGCCTGCGGTCGAATGTCATCTCTGTCTTTCGTTCAAAGTACTTATGGATGGAGTGGGTGGAGGGAATGACTTTGGATGGGGAAGAAGGTGTAGGTGCTGGGGAACAACCATTCCCCAAATAAGTATTTTAAAAAGCCCTGATTTCAAAACAAACACAGGGTACCTTAGCATCCTCGATTTGAGTCAGAACTTTGAGAAAACATTTTGTTGATTTTCTCACATCGCAACGATATCTTGTAGCTCTTTAGGCAACCAGTCTAGGGTTTCTAAACACATAAATTTGAAGGGTAAGACTACTTTTAAAAATTAAATTTTAATCAACAACTTGCCGCCCCCAGAAGGTGCGCCGCCGGCGGCCGGAAACCCCAGTCCCACTTGCTACGCTATTTCCACTTGCTCAGGTTATCCGTATGTGAACGAACCATACAAGCAGCTGTCTGAACTTAAACTCTTCAAGAGGTGGGCCCTGAGGCACAATTATTCGGGGGCCCCCAACCTTTTGTACCAGTTTTTCCTGGTATTCACTATTTAGAAACCTAAGCCTCCAAACAATGAACACCAGTTGTACTGAGTTTCGTTACACCCGTATGTCTCTAGTGGGTTCGATCATAGGTTTAACCAGGACGGTATTCAAGAAAGCTATGTTCGCTTGACCTCCCTAATAGACTTTCATAAACCATTTATATTGACAATGACTCGATAGTATTGTTTATATTGATTTTATTACAAACCGAATACAATACGTTCAGTTGTACTCACCAGAGTATTAGATTCCCAGTTTTCACTCTCAGAATGGATTCGAATACAGCAGTACAGACACACACATCATTTATATTTAAACTTTCGATACTACAATTAAAATATTGTACTAATTCTGTTAAAGCAGATAAACAGTGTTCACAACTCTGCTGCCAGCGACATCTGAATCATGACCAGAGGCTTGACACGTTTCCTAAGTCAGACTTCTCCTGTGTCGTTTTTCTAATACAGTTTTGCATCATGACGTTACGTAAGCAGTCTTCGCTCTGAGGTCATGAATCAAAACAAGTAAAAAATGTTTCATCTTATTTTTGTAAACTATCAATGAGGACTTTTAATATTTGGAATATAATTATGAGGTTTAATAGCTTAAGATATCTTTTCATGTTTTCATAACTCAGAATGTCAGAGTTTCATTACTTTAATCATTTTATGATTCAGAGAATCATAGCTTCGCCGTCTGAACGTTTTTACGATGCAGAGAAACAGAGTATAAGGTTTGTAGGGTTTTGTTTCTAGTGTGGTAATTGTGTAATTGTGTCAGCTAACCCCCACTCTGTCTAAAACTTTGTGCTATACTGACTTATCTGGATTTAAAGATGGCAACAACAAAACTGAGAACACCAAAAAGCAGGGCAAGCGTGAAAAAACTGCAGCAACTCCTAACAAAGGAAAAAACCAAACTACTGAGACTGCTGGAAATTATGAAGCTTGGCCACCACTCACA
>Ga0210059_1004505_pt1 | contig 22506 bp, 17 predicted proteins | sample Ectturendosymbi2_FD_188042 | JGI IMG/M metagenome (GOLD analysis project Ga0210059, IMG submission 188042) | Ecteinascidia turbinata endosymbiont from Florida, USA - Sample 2 (SPAdes) (version 2) | ecosystem: Host-associated > Tunicates > Ascidians > Unclassified | place: Key West, Florida...
TCGTCAAACACGGTTTCTGAAATACAACAGAAACAACTAAGCGATTCTACCAAACGCAGCAACAGCAAGCTATCAGACCGCACTGTCGATTAACTCAGCGTGGCAAGACAATTAATCTTCGAAAGCGTGACTGCGAATTAAGTCAGTTCAGCAATTAACGACGAAAGGGAGTTTGCTGCCGCTATTCTCAAGAAAATCTACGCGAACTAAAGGCACAGCGATAAACTTGCATCGGATGCACTGTGAGCTACAGACGTTCAAGATAAATAAGAATAAACATATGTTACATACCAATTGGTGTGAAATCCACAGCTCAGATCTTTGGTCTTTTCGGTGATCAGAAAAATACTCTCAGTTATCAGAAATTTGGTTTACACTCGAAGGCCGAAATGTTACTAACTCGAAATTAGACTGGGCTGTGGTTTTTACTGCACGTTATGCGAGGCAAAAGGAAAAACAGTTGATCTTGGCGCGAGATTGCGCAAACCGTCAAAGGCCGTTGCCGACCTACTTGGCAACCACGAGGGCGACATACCAGGGGACGGAAGCAGGTCAATCCGCTTGCGGGGTCTCGGTGCGGTTTGTGTAAACAGGCAAAGACGGTCAAGAACCTGCTGGCCTACACTCGGAAGCCACGGAAACCGTAGCTGGCAGGAATACTGCGATATCTTTACAGATGCTGCCAATTAACGTTAGGCTTTAAGGTAACATCAAGTAAATCAAACCCCTTTCGAATCTAAAGAGCTGCACATATTAGAAAACTAGTAACCGCATGAACACAGCTTGGAGCCATTGAACACGGATGGGACATAAGTCGCTGCGCGCCGTTACAGTCAAGACGTTGCTTATCATAGCTGTTAGTCAAAGGTTTGTCAAGACACTTCCGACTGAAAAAAAACCTTCTTGGTACAATTTCTTATACTCCATTCGCTTGATAAGAAACAGAGGCTGCTTTCTCACTCAGCGCGTCATGTTTCCTGGTGAGGACAGCAATCAGCGAAAGCATGGCTGACAACGATGCGGAGAAAAAGGAAATCCATCCAAGCATGTACGACAAGCCAAACTTCAGACAGTGGACATCTTTCAGGTGTATTTGTCGCTTTTCTCTGCCTTGAGCGCCAAATGCGGTGACCAAATCTTCGTAAAAGTTATTAATTGAACCGCTTGAGTTAAACGCTCCGCTGTTGGGGGTCGTACTTCCAACGTCCCAACCCACTGAACCCGTCTCCACCGACCAAAGGTCGCGTGCGGAACCCACGTCAGGCTCGTGATGACTGTAAGAAATGACGTCTTGTACCACTTTTCTGTTGGCAGAGACGATCACCATGCCAGCAAAGAGCATCACCACTGCGCCATAACAACAATCAGTGGTTTGTGGTAACTGAGCCAAGAAAACACGATTGTTAGTCGCGAACATTAAACACGATATTTGTGGAATTCTTGCACGTTTATTGCACAAAGCAGAAAACAATTCAGCCGGTCATCAGATCATAATCATCAAAACCACGTGGGTGTTTCTTTTTTAAGTCATCTTCGCATTGTTCATTGCCATTAGCAAATGCTACATGCGAAGATGTTCTCTATTTTTTGTTTGATGAAGTACTTTTTGTGTGCAAACGCGACTTCAGAAAATTATTAAAGTTGCTATTACAGAGCTTCATCATATTTTAATACATTTTTAAGATTATTTTACTTACATTTTTAAAGTTATTTGTAATTTTCCTCAGACGTTTTTCAGCAAAAAAACAATTATTTATTCATTTCTGGCTATGATGGTCTTCATAGCTGATTTCTGTTTTTTAAATCAACTATAATTTCGGATTTAAAAATAATAATTTCGAGCTCATTTCAGATTAAGTAAAAGCAAAAATGTCATCTTTGAAATTTTGTTCAAAATGTAGTTGATTTTCATTCATCAAACCAGACGTTAAGATATTGCTTGTAAAAAGTGATGGTATTGGCAATTTTGAGACCCCCTGCAACATATTTTGGGGGGCCCTGTGCTCGAGTAAAGGAAAGGTTGAAATTAAGGTCATTCTTTTCAGAAAATTGAGTTTGTATTTACAGCAACACTTATATTTGATGATGAAGGGCTAACAGCTAAATCTTCTAGCTATTAACAAAATGATTGAAAATAGTAAAGGCTCAATATTCTTAATTGAAAACTCTTAAATTTTGGTTGGGAGAACCACATCTTCGTATTGAAGGGTATAGGGGTCTCTTACCCATGACCAATGAACATCGGGCTTGTTTCTCCTTTGATACGGAACCTTAACATCTTGTTTGGAAGTTCTCATAATTTGACTGTGGCTTCTTGTCCTTTGATCCTAGGCTATTTTTGCTTTATCATTTTAGTGTGGCTTCGTGCTTTCATGTCGAAAATCCAAATGCGTTAAAACATATGTATAGTTACAATCTCACATAGCAAACCAAACTAACTTTTCTACTATATAATATGTAATCTATATAATAAAAATCTTAAGTGTAGGAACTGGCAATTTTGTGGTGGTGAAAAAGATATTTTTCCCGAATCTCCTCAAATTTTCCGGAAAAAGATTTATGTGGCAACCGCAACCCTGCACTTTTTCTGTAGCTGTTAGTTACACATCAATTCTCACAAACGAAAGCACGAAGTTACAAGAAACAGTGTTGATGTTTATGCACGGTGTGTTTAATATGACACAGCAAGGTTCGTATTTTTTAGTCAGACTCATTTATACACTCATACTCTAATTTCATTAAAATTGGTAAAATATGCTGAAACGTCTGTGCCCGAATGGTTTGGGTTTTTGCCCGAATTTTGGACGAATCAAATTTTTGGGGGTTGCCCTTGCACCCCACACCCCCCCCAGCTACTGCACTACTACACCACTGACAAAATACGATCAAAAAAAAATTGCACAAATCTCCATAAGCTCGTAAAGTTAAAAGGTGTGGCATGATTTTCAAGAAGAAAATGCTTGAACCACACTGAACAGGCATCGAATTAGGACGCCGAATGAACTTCTAATAGCTGTCCTGTTTAGTTAAAAGTCACGTTGTTTGATTGCACTTTGCTTTATTCCGGTATCGTGCTGCAAATGAGCATTTAGGGCTCGATCAAAGCTGTTTCTTGCAGACGATTGTACACGACAACAAAGAAAAGAAGGAAAACTTATTTATCTATTCTCGTGGAGGTTTCAAGTGCTGTGGAACGCTATTAACCGCCGATCACGAAAAACGCTGATACCATTTGCTTACTTTGCTTTCAAGCAATCTTTGAACCTTGCGGTCGTTCTCTTCTGAATACACATTTCGGAAAATGGGCTCGTTAATGCTGAAGTAAACGAAAAGTTCGTCACTGAACCAACAGCTATCGATCGAATGCGCGCTGGTCTTGCCCAAGTGTAAAAGGTAAATATTTTGGTCGGAAAATAAAATATTCAGCAGGTTAGGGAAAACACAGTCATTTATCGATTTATGGGAGTGACACAAACCTGGGTTTAATCCAGTGAAATACGTTCTGAGTAAATCCAGCAAACGTTTCTTGCAGTTGGAGCCAGTCGTTCTAAATTACGCGTTCAGCTTAGACTTATGGTGCATATCACGTGGCTACGTAAAACAACATAAGAACAAAAAATACTTTGCCGCAACACATCAAGGGCAAGGTGTTAGTCGTTGTGTAGATCATTACTGCAAAGAAACAAATGCAAATGCAACGCACATTCAACAACCACATTCGCTCAGTGTCGCTTAGAAGAATCACTTGAGGTGACAATTCTGTGTGATTATACAGTCATGATTATTTTGTTGCTTTTGCAAATTCTGCATGATAATTCGTCTCTGTGACGATATTTCCCCCTACACGTGTGCGCCAGGTAAAATTGCCGGGAGGTGTGTGAGTTAATCACCTCGCTGCGAGCGACAAAGGTCTTGTAAGGCACTGTTTTGGCTCCTACATGCGAACTTTTGACCATACACATTACCATACCGGAGTGACATGCTGTAATTAACCGCTGGAAAATATCCATCGTCCAATGCGCAGTGGGCCAAGTCTTTTAAGATTTAATTAAAAACGTAATTAAAGTCTGATGTAAGAACAAGTGATGATTCGCAGCCAATCACGTTGTGCAGCATTGCTGTCCAAAACCCACCCGACCACTGGAACATGTACAAGTTGTTTGCACCGTGAAGGTTACATTCCGACAACATTTATCCAATTTGAAGGCATTCGATGAGTTGATGCACACAGCGTGAGAAAGTCACGCACAAGATCCATGTCTGGTCTAACGAACGTGACCTGATGAGTTCATGAAGGTCGATGGGTGTTTCACATGAGGCCAACCATTTCTCAAATCATCCAAATAAACTAATCTTTAAAATCAAGCGCCACTCACTGGACATCCAATGGAATCAACCTTTTCATTGAACTTCTAAACGCTACACTAATTTGATGAGAAATAATTTCTGTGCAATCCTATTTAAATGTTTCAAGTGTAACTTTCACAAATTTGAAGAACACAATGGCTTGGCTGCATTTTTCTGAAAAAGCCTTGCCTGAAATTACAAACAAACACGCAACTCTGCCGAATACCGCGGAATATTTTACTTCATGGAAACCAAGTCACTTAATGCGGCTTCAGGTCAATCGAGTTAGGCGGAGGGGTGAAACATTTTTTTAATGCCGCGCGGTTTGTGTTGGACTGTTTGAATTTGAAGTAACATGTATTGCTTTCTGCACCGAAATGGACATTTTAGGTTTGCTACATTACTTTAATACTGCTTTACTTAATGGTTGCTAGTCAATCACTTGGATAGTGAAAAACACACGTAAATAATAACAAATACCCATAGTCAAACGTTTTAGCAGGCTTGCAAAAAGAAAGAGGTTTAATTGAAACACACATGCGCCTTGGATCATAAATCTATTACCAAACATCTGATAATGGAAGCAGGGAGCAAGTAACACATAATGGAGAAACACTGTCTATCGACAGGAATCTTTTCCCAGCAACAAATCAGACACTAAGAACTTACAGAGTATATATTTCGCCTACCAGGCGAGCATCATCAGCTCTTATTCAAATAGAATGGAAAAACAGGCATAGGAAGCATTCGTAAACACGTCAGTTCCAGTCGATTTACGTCTAACTAAGCTAGCAGGCACTCCTACGTAACTTAGCTTACCTGCGAATGACAAAATGACAAAGGCAACTTTCAAGGCTTTTGTAGATGGCTGGTTCGATCTGCAATTGATCTGGTTTACAACAACAAACACAAGTCCGACCGATAAGAAGGAGAGGGAACCAAGCATCAGTGCTGCCACTGCATTGAATGCCTCGTCTTTCCCAATGCTAAACCGGAAGTTTGTTCGAAATCGATTCCCTGCATATTACAAACATCGATCTGATTTAATCTCACTGCTGTCTGTGTACGTTTTTAGAGTTGAAAATTGAAAGCAACTGAAAACTTGCGCACTGGAATAGGTTTAAAAATTTAAGTATGAATAGGCATTCATGGAAAAGCGGTTACTTGAAATAGCGTCGTTTTTATAGAAGTTGCTGAATAGGCCGATGCTGTAACTTTCGTCTCCACTCATGTGATCAGGAAGAAATGACGCTTGTGGGTCGGGCCTGAAAACCTTAAACACAAAAAAATAACTTTTGATGAACTAAAAATATCAACAATGCAATTTTCCCTTTCACTAGTTAATTTTAAGATACTGTAGTATAAAGAACTACTTGTAGATTCTTTTCTTGAACTGGAATTTCAGGTGTTAAAGGTTATTACTCATTTCTAGCGACAAACACGTGAAATTTAGAAATGTACAATATTAAAAACAATCAAACCACATAAATTATGCAAATCATAACAACAGAAATAAAAAACACGCACGTTCAGGGAAAGAACGTTTGATATTGGAATGTCTGGTACAAATAATGTTTGAACAGTGCTATTTTCATTAGTTAAGAAAGCGAAACTACATTATTTACAGAATGTATTTGCTGTTGATTATTGGTATTTTGCAAAAATATTTTTAAGTCTCGATTCATAAACTGCAGTTAATATATCACGCAAAAACGCCCATTCATTATTTACAATTTATCTCAAAGCACAAAAAAATATTTGAATATGACGAAAAATGGTACTACAGCAGATATTATAGCTTTTCCCAATTTTTAGGCCAACCACAAAGAAGTCCACCTTATTGTAAATACACTGTTTTTTCACTTGCTTTCCAAAGCCGAAGAATAAACATGTTCGCTTAAATTACGAGAAGAGATTAATGTACTACAGACAAGTCTTTGGTGATTTTGAGATTGATAGTGTTGCAACCTTTCGGTTGGCATTGTGTTGAATGTGCGATTCACCACGAATGGGATATGGGCAAAGAATAACACAATAACACACAAATATATATATCTATCTATGTGGCGCGAAAAAGCAATAAGAGAGTGATCCCAATAAAGTGATCTTGGTGAGTGACCTCTAACAATTTTTGTGGACCTGGAGAACAGTTGATTGTGTTTGCTAATGGTGACGATGAGAGTGATCATGTCGGGTGATCTCTATTGCTGCTTGCTGTCAAAGTGTGAAACTTTTCTGGCTTTCCGATCACAACAATAGTATGTCCAAAGCCTCTGAGCTCCTTCCGCTCTGAACTGTTGACTTATACTATAAAAAAACGCTCTATGATGTTTTCCAGTTTTGTCTCACCACAATCCATCTTGAAGTTCCTATTGCTGCAACACCAAATATCAAAGCAATTGCAGTGATGGCAATCACAATCCTTTCGATATTGGACTTGTTCATCGCGTGCATTCTGATACGTTTGTCTTCAATTCAAGCTGCAAGTTTGTCATATGTTTTAGTAAGACTAAAGCACTGACCAAAAATCTAAAAAATGAAGAAATAAAAACAACGAATGGTAACAATAGATAACCATTCAGCTTATCTGGATTTATTAGCGCAACTTCTCACAAAACAAAACACGTTGAAAATAAGGATTGAAGACTTATGTTGTATTTAAATTATATCTTGGTCCGATTTGTTTCTTTGTTGTTCATTTTCACTTTGCTTTATCCGAGCAACCTTGTTTTCGGGACCAAGATTGAATTGAAATATTGTTACCCTCTCTAAATTCCTGGTTAATTATCGATCTCCGTTACTTGGAAATATTTAATCAGCTTCTTCTAGCACAAAACCGAAGCGCCTGTGCTTGAGAGCTCGCAGCAATGCTCTGAGTTTCTTATCAAGCAGATAATACTTTTAAAGCAACAACGAATTTTTTGTGCCACTAAAATTTCAAGTGTCGCAATGGGGCACATTCAGCACGTGTGGTATGCTGTACAAGACGGCTTTCAAATCTAGGGCCGCTGTTGGGACTTCTACTGCAAAGTTCTCGCCAATTCCAACCTCAGTTCTGAACACGTCTGATTTCCGAGCAGCCTAAACTGGTTGATACGACCTCACAGCTGTTTATATTTGACAACTCCCCTGCAGGTGATTTCCTGATCAAACCATTTCCAAAATCTTATCACGAGCATGCAGACGCAATCTAATAAGTCAGTTTCGTACCATCACGAAAATTTGGTTTTGGTCAGAAGACAGTGACTACCAGGGAATTCCAGTATGCTTACTGCATTTCTTGGCCAATCCTGCGTTTGCTCAATCTGTATCACAGGCACGCGAGCTGCAACGTCGTTATCTCGCGCGAATAAAGCGGTTTTCCGACATTGCGTCACAAAGGCTTTAATACGCACGTGACGTGACCATCGCGTTGCAGTTGGTTAGCATTGATTTTTCGCTTTGCCAAGAGAAATTGAAAGAACGTTTTGTGGATTTTGACCAAACAGTCATCTGCTTCAATTCTGGAGCTACATGGACAACATGTGTTATGAAAACACCTTCTGTTCACTTTAGAGCAGACAAGATATTTTCTAATAAAACGTTCCAGAGCTTCTCATTAGTAAGCCGATTAAATTTTTTTCCTTCAAATGTCTTTTTAAAATATGTTTCGAGGTTTAACAAAATGGTGTACAATCTATTGTTTTAGTTGGAGAGATTTCCAATACTACGCACACATTAACTTTTGGAAAGATTTAGTTGGAAACGATTTCCAAAACTACACACACCTTCACTTTTGGGAGAGTCCACGTTGAAGGAGAAATATGGATTCTTCTCATCACTGATTGGGCAAAAAGTGCGATGAGAACTACAGGTACATCAGATAACGCAACTTCACCTTTTTTGAATCGCGTTTCAAAGCCTCTCAGTAGTTTGTTCCTTCGCATATAGCAGAGGTGGGCGAACTGCTCAATGGAAGAGTCACATGCAGAAAATAACGATGTTTTGGTATTACAATTCCAGTACAGAAAATAAAGATTCACGGCAATATGTCGTGTAAAAAATGGAAAAAGTCGTACGCTGGTCTCAATGCTCCTCTCTGGAACCCGCTGCCATATCTCAACTGTTGTTTTTGTTTTTCTTCTGTTTTAACTTCTACGAAACGTTCAACATGTTACGTTTTGTTTCTTCATCTCTCCTCTTCACTTGAAAAGTCTTCAATCTAGAATTGATTTGTGACAACAATAGGATGGCTGAGGAGTTCACCCGTAACATCTTTCGGCAATCCTTTGTGTCTTAAATATGTAGCTCACACCGATTTCCTAAATTCCCTAGGACTTCAGCTATTGTTCTCATTTTTCTTTTTACTAACATGCAATTATTTTTCGCCCTTTCGTGTTTTGTTAGTTTTATTGTAGTTCCGCTACTTGAGTCACAAAAATGCAAGAATGTTGCATGTTTTTTTTTGTTTTTTTGTATTTCCGCTACTTTGAGTCACAAAATGCATGCATAATCCTACCTAACTACTTGGAATGGCAAAAACTGATGCTTTTATGGCCAGATCCTCTTGCATTTTGATCAGTTCCATTTTTTCTGAAGACGTGCAGGTGACGATACTTGAGGTGAGTTGGAGCCATCACTGCCTACATAATCTTGAAAGAGATTTAAAAGAAATGCAGCCTACCTGTAAAACATGGCCTAAGCTCCTGCAAATCTTCAAAGCTGTCTTGGAACTCCGCAAGCAGTCTTTACAATTTATACTTGTCTTCTTCCACTTAGTAGTCTGTTATCAGATCTTCAGTAAATGCATTCAGTTTCATTCTGAGATTGGGAAAACGAGAGAATCTTTTTGACATTATGTCTCTAAAATTTTAGGTTGTTCTGGAAACTAGTGATGTGCCCAAGTCATTTTTTTCAAGTCAGAGTCACAAGCCCTTCGAGTCAGAATCATCTAAAATTTTTTCAAGTCGAGTCAGAGTCATGACTTGGTCAAGTAGAGTCAGAGTCGCGTCACAAAAACTGTCGAGTCACTTCGAGTCATTGGTTTGCAAGCTCTAGTCAACGTCGAGTCACATGAAATTTCACGTTTTTTCTATTACATTTTTTATGCTATGAAATGGCGCCCAACGTGCTATAAAATGGCGCCCGATAATTTAGAAAATGGTTCCCAACATGCTATTAAATGGCGCCTGACAGGTTAGAAATTGGTGCCTCAAAACGTTTGATTGCAGGTTGTTTATATCTAAGTTTTCTTAGTTTGCATTTTATTTGTCCCTTTCACTCTCAGTCATTTTAAAAAGTCTAGCCCAACTTTGCTGCAAGTGTTGCAACCACTTGGTTAGTGTTGTGTTGAATGTGCGATTCGCCACGAACGGGATGTGCGTGAAGAACAACACTCATATATATGTGTCGCAAACAAGCAGAAATAGAATGAGCACGACGTGGGATCTATATTGTTGCTTGCTGCCACAGTGTGAAGCTTCGCATATTTGCCGTCTGGGTTTTCCAATCAAAACAAAGTGGTGCTTTGACCAGGATGTGAAGGTGGTGCCAGGTGCAACCTTCGCAAAAAGAATGTGCGATCGGTGCGGTTCAGTGGAAAAAAAGTTGGGACGTTGTTACAATTGCAATTACATTTGACCAAGTTCACACTTCTATTGCTGCTACGAATTCAACATTATATGTGGCGTAATCACGTCGTCACATGGGCTTAGGCTAATAACAGTTGCAGAAATGTTGATTTAAACAAGATACGGTTTCCGTATTTGCATTGTATTTTGCAATATAGTTTTTGGATTGGATTTGAATCTGAAAGAGTTGAATCAGTTTACTGGTATCGGGAAAAGACTCAAGCCACAGTTTGAGACCCACTGCCAGGATCACAATATTCAAATACTGCATTAAACCATTATGAAGTGTCAGTATATTGTTCCCTGCTGACCCTTCAGTGAATAAAAAGTCTCAGGTGTACCTCTGTGCAAGTTGGGGCGCTTGATCCTTAAAATGTAGCACGGAACGACTAGACAGGCAAAACAGAAAATTTTCGCCAATCTTGATCATCACTGAAGCAAAAAATGCTCATTTCTTTAAGTGCACACGAAGTGGGTTTGTCTATCAGGAACACAGAGTTTTGTAAAAATGACTCCGACTCGAGTCTCGGGTCATTGACTGTGACTCGATTCGAGTCGAGTCATTCTGTGAAAAAAGTGACTCGAGTCGAGTCACCATTTTTCTCAACGTGACTTGAGTCGAGTCCGAGTCACCAAATATCGTTACTCGAGTCGAGTCATTGATTCGAGTTACGCTATCACTCCTGGAAACTGAAAACCGTTTGAGCAACGTTTGATATTACCTTTTCACTACAGGGAGTGCCAAATGGAGAGTTTGTAGTTGCTTCGTTATATCTACGAGAAACATCAAGTCTTACATCCATGCAATAATTTTAGCTGAAGATACCTTTTCACATTTCTAATAGAGAAAAATTAATCTGATTCAACAAATCCATTCAGCAAATCACTGCTTGATATAGCCACTTGCAACACGATATAAAGAGACATCACTTGGTGGATTTCCAACTCTTTAAACTGTCTGCGATTTTTCCATTCAATCGCATGAAATTTACAATTTCGGGAACAGTTTTCACAACATCGTTGTACTTGTTGCGCATAATTCATGTTGATGAAATCTTAAGATTTTGGGACATTTTTGAAGATGTCACCTGTTTTTGTTCTTGTGCTGGTACGTCGCTAAAAAATTACCGATTCGTCGGTTATTTAATAGAATATTGCTCAATGCACATGGAATTATGCCACAATATTGCGCTACTGAAATGCAGCGGCATACCTATATTTTCTCGCCAAAGGTGTAGCCAGGGGGGCCAAGGAGCCAGGGGGGCCAAGGAGCCATGACTACCCCGTGTTTTTAACATATATGATCGCTTTGTGCTTTGAGAGGCGATGTCCCAAACCAAATACTATTGCTCGCTTAAATTCAAAATAAATGCCCCCCCCCCGAAACCATTTTTGGGCTGTTTTTCACACCCAGGTCTATATAAGTTAGTTTGGACCCCCCACCCAGCTTTCCGTGGCAACATAGATGCAAATAAAGAGTAGAGTAAAGTGGTTTCGAAAACTGACACCCGCCCCGTATAAACTTGTTTCTAGGCCCGTCAGGAAATTTCGGACCGTTGTTACGTCAAGGAATTTACTTAAGGACCTTTGAATCTTGGAAATCATTGACTAAAGAATCAATTCGTTTCTTATAGGTAACCTTTACTAATAGATAACGTTTTCGAAACAGTGTTGAAACGCTTTAAAAGCGTTTGAAAAAAACGTTTGTAAATGTTTTATTTTAGATGAGTTTCATTTCACTTTTCGTCTTCACTCTCAGTCAAATTCACAAGTCTAGCCTAAGCCTTTCTGCAACCAATATACCTCCTTGTCCTTCGCCTCGGTCCACAAAGACCCAAAGTAAAAGTATTAGACCGATGGGAGTCATTGGCTCGAGTCCCACCACTACTTGTTCTTATAGGCTAGCTGATCAATAATGCCGATCTTGTTTGCAGTGAGCCCCTCGGTTTTCAGCTCTAGTATGCTGGGTCGTGGGTCATCTTCGACAGCATCTCTGCTGCCGCGCCTTACGCCAGGCGTTTCCCTACCCAGCCCATGCTGAACCCATCCAGCACGGGTAGCAGTGGTTGCTCTCGTAATGACAGGTTTGGTTGATATTTCAAGCAATGCCAACAGGGAGGGACACGTGAAGGTACTTTTCATCCTCCCCCACCACAACTGCTGATTTGTAACAACACATATTTGTCCAATTAGGTCTGAGGTACTTGAAGTATGACAAGAAAACGTAATTTGCTTGAAATAAAACTTTCACGTATGGGTACAACATTGGAACTCAATTGCACGAAAATGCAGATATTGAAAAAATAGTATAATTTGTTGAATCAAGCACTTGAAATAACTTTCAACTTCAATTGTTCATTCACGAAGCTTTAGTTTTGCCAATCTTTGAAATTTTTTAAAAATTCTCATACATTCTTTTTGCCTATGAAATTAAAGAATATATTATCAAGTAAGCAGTTGGCTCAAAGTTAAAAAGGAAATTGTTTTTTCCAAATAGCTAACCGACAAACAAATTAATGTGATGAAAATATAATGGACAGGATTGTATAATTCACGAGTGGTTTTCGAAGCATTTTTTATTGCTCGTTTTTTTCAACTGGTTTTTCATGACTTGAAATCAAGTTGATCAGTACGCAGTTGGAATGAAACTGGCCTCCAGGTGAAAGGAAGGTATGTTGATGACACGTTCTTCCAAAGCGTTGCTGATTTTTTCTCTGACAGAACCTTGCCAATGAGACATTTAAAGCGGTTGCTGTACGAATTAGGACTGACGCTTGTTAGACTTAAAACTAGTAGAGGTCTAAAGTGTTCTGGTTCGGGATTTTGGGACATTATCGAAACGCGTCCATACTTCAAGACATTGCAAAAACACTACGGTTGAGGTAGGTTGCAGATTGCTTTCAATCACTTTCAAACAAAATTGCTTATGGGCAATATCTGATTTCTGTGTTGGAAGATAAAGCTAATGCTTCGGTAATTCAAAAGTAAATGCGGTGAACTCAGTGCAGAATCACTTCACAGGGCAAAGCCCGTGATTGTATGGTTATCAACATAACGCTAATTTGAAGTTGAATCTGAAGGAAGCTTGTTTTTTGCAGCAAACCATCAACGTTGATGTTAATGCATTCTTTTATTTCAGATGGCACAAGCATTGGATACAGATTCTGAAAAAGAGACTCATAGTTTTTCTGGCATGTATTCCTGTGAAGCGGCGCCTCGTGCGATCATATTGTTTCAGACTGCACGTGATTCTGAAGAGCCCGGATATTTTTGGAAATTAGAACAAATCTCCCAACTTCGCACATTCTTCATGCCAGAAGGCAGTCGTAAAACGTTTGGTCGCATCACCAAAGTTTTGGTAAATGAAAACAGTTGCACAAAAGTGGCTACCAGTTGGAGAGTTGCCTGTGCAGCCATCGATGACATTTATATTGGATTATTTTCGATTCATCATCCGGAATCACTGATTGCATCAACCCACTACCACTACTTGCCGGCGGAAGACATTGAAAAACTTGTTGTTATTTCGTTCATTCTTCGCTACAGCGAAGACGAACTGGATGATGCTCCACTGCGGTTGAAGATCGATGTTTGTGGCAATGAGTTGCACGGAGATTTGCCTGATGGTATTAAGATAAATTTGCGAACTGGGAATAAGGCAATAAGTAATGAGTGTTGTGTGCACAGTGAAAATGACGTGAAGCATCTCGGCGGAATTGCTGTGCTTACGAAAAACCCAGCTCGAGTGCAGGTCCATGACATAAATGAAGAGTTCATGAAATACTTGATGCGAAAGTTTGGCAACGGGCGTTTGAAGATGTTGGCAAACTCTAATAAGCAACATGCATTCGTATTTTGCGATTATTTCAGTATTAAAGAACCATTTGGAGGTTCCTGCTGCATTCTCACGTAGGTGCAGCAAAGGACGTTTCTGTCAAATCAATTTCACGCTGCTCGCTTTCGGTTTTGAATGTCAGCTGTCTTCACCTTCATTTGCGTCTTTACCTTGTCCATGCTGATTTTTTTTCGATAAAACTTTGCCAGTTGCATGAAATAAATATTTTTAAGAAATTTTCTTGGGTGATTAATGTTCTCAGTTCCCGCGCTTCCCGGGATAAGCGTTGTTTGAGCAGAGTAACGAGTGGTGTTTCCACAAACATAGCGACGTCACGGGGGTAATTTTATGGAGCTCTTCCGGGCGTTTTCACTGATACTGCATCTGTAGGGGCACGACCCATCATTTACTGGCGAAGGTGGCGGAGCAGAGTCAAGGCATCTGCACACCACTAGCGACGCATGCTAACCATTCAGTTCTGGTTGAGTGTTCAGAAACTCAGTTACACGGAGTGATCTCATAAAAAGGAAACAGCTTTTCCACCTGTGTAAAAAATTCAACTGAAACAATGAAATGAGCCCCCCCAGAGGTGTTGATACTCGCTTGTAGCCCAAACGCAGCTGAATTTTAAACAATACTTAATTTGTGCTGTGAGACTCCCAAAATGCACAAGGTGCAGTCCCGTCGCCACGGGGGGGATTTGGTGGGCTTAGCCTCCCCAAACAAAGTACTAAGCCCCCTCAAATCGAAACATGAAACACTATAAAGCATTGGAGGTTTAGTAAACTTTTCAATATCAAACCCCCCGGCACAAACGCAAAGCCTTCGCACGTGAATGTAAAACCCCCCTAGTGAAGACTTCCTGGCGACGGTTCTGACAACGTAACAGATGATCCGTTAGAAGTAAAGCAAATCAATCGTTAATGATGTTTCGAAAACCCATCGGTTTGCATTCTCACCACCAACTGTTCTTCCCGTGGCCGCAGAAATTTTACCAGGGGCTACGAAGACCGATGGAGGGCCCCTATAGTTTCTACGACTCGCCTCGAAAGAACATCTTCATTTTCAAGCTTTGATACATTCTAAACTTGTGGTTCCAACACAATTCATGGTAACAGCTGAGATTTGTTCTAATGTAGCATAGAGTAGATGGGTGTATTTAGTCACAATGGCAATCAACCTGGAAATTAAGTAAAACAATAGGTGGTTAAGATGTGTCATGTCTATGACATTGCCGCAAAAAGGTCAAGTCTCAAGCAAGGAGGCAAAGCAGTAAATATAATTTAGTTTAGCCTTCCATATTAGGACATGTTCACTGCAATGTGTTGCGCAAAAAACAATAACCACAATTGAAACGTTTAGGAGTTTCTAAAGCCGCATTGTGAAAACTATAAACCACTGCAGTGCGGTCAGTGAAATGTGCACTGACCACAACATGCTAAGGAAACAAGCAGCAATATGGAACTGATTTAGACATTAAACTGCCGCTTATATCGGTAGCTACCACGGAATGTACATAAATGCAATTTCCAATGACAATAGACTTATCACTGGTCAACAGCAATTTCAGATATTTCTGCTGGCTCAGCACCAAGATGAGATGGGACATACAAGCTCGGAGATATAATCACTCCACCTGGTCCTTGGGAGTCTTATAAGTCGCTTTTCTGTGGTTGTAACCAGCAGGACTTGCCTCCCCAATTTTTCCCTGGGCATTTTAGACAGATGGCCGAAGCAAGGTAGCTGGGATCTCTGGATTCGAGAAAGTGGTTCAACATTCAGGGCTTTGCGAATTTCACAGCTGCGCACTTTGTCGCAAAGTGCCACACAGTGAACGCCGGAGATGGGGTCATGACGGGGGTGTTGCCGCCAGGGTTGCGATGTCGATGTTGCAAGGAGTCGGAGGTTTTCGGGTGAAGTTAGATTCTTCAAAACAGAGGTTCCCAACCTTGAGCAGATGTACATCTAGAAGTACATTTGCCTACTTGAAGGGGTACATATAAGGTAAACAATAGAGGGGAATTATTTCTAAACATTTATACATATATCTATGAATATAATTTTTTAAATCGTTATATGCTTATTTGTTAAATTTATCTACAATTAGTCCATATAAAATATTTTTGAAAAGTCGATCTTTTTTTAATAAAACTTTCAGATAAAATTCTGTTACAAATTCAGTGGATTTTTGTTATTTCATTCAGCCTTTTGTAAGAAATTTTGAGGTACATGTTCATCTGTCGAAATGCTGAAGGGTGTAGCAGTCACGCTAGCGCGACCGCTACATGTAAGCAAAGTCGGCCAAAGCAAGGAGAAAGGGAAAGACCAAGCAAGCGACACATATAAGTGACTTCCATGCACATAGAAGTAAGAACTCTCTTTGGCCGATTCGTCTCGCGCGCCGACAGCACCAACAACTGCCTATACTAGTGCCATCGAGGTTTCTGAGTTCAACTGAAGGTGTGTGAACACAACCGGGTCGCACACGCTTCAAGGGGTACATGGTCAGCGCAAGTTTGGGAACCCCTGCCTTAGAAGATTAGAATCCGACTCTGACTAAGGAAGTCCATTTGAATCAAATTTTACGTCGCACTCCTAAGTTAAGAATCCTAGCTCATGACTGTTGAAATGGTACAATTTTTTTGAAACTTTTATTGAAACATAATTCTTGCTGTGTACTACCATTGATTGTTAGTTGGTACAAAATTGTTGACAACCAAACATCATTCATGTTAAATTAGGAAGTCGGTGTCTGAGTGGGAAAGGTCGGAGTTGGAGAAGGATTCCGACATTTTACCTCCGTCTCAGCTACACTGATTGCCACCCTGACCGTACACAAGAGGGGCAACGGGTAGCGTAGGTACATTTTGACAACAGCGTCACAGAAGATTTCACAGTTTATCAAGATAGACTTAAACAATTTATTACAGCTATTGGCACGCCCAGAAAATTCAGAAAGGTTTTCTATATTTTCAGTTATTTCTTTGAGGTCAACGTTGCTACTACAAAAACAAACGAAACATATTTGATGACGGTATTTTCATAAGTTTCCATTACCCTCATCTCTTTTGTCCACTTTCTCCTACCGCTGCTCCGGCGTTGGATCTCTTCGCAAAAAAATTCTGCTTCTATCTATGCAAGTATCTATTCTTCTGCGATAAAGCCACTGAGCCTCGAACATCAATGCTTTTAACAACAATTACAGTAGGCCATCCTTAATTTGTGTTTATCTGTTTTCATTTCTGTTATGTGCATATTCAACAATCGTCGCACTGGAGAAGCTGTACAGTAAGTGGGCGACGGACCTTCTGTTTGTTTGTCAATTGGGCCATATGCTTTAAAAGGTTGAGAATCTTTTGCCTAGCGCCTTGCATGAGCTAAACCGGCCCTGATCTGATGATGCGTTGGAGAAAAGTTTGGAGATTTTTCTGAATGCCTCCGCGGGCTACCGAAAACGCTGTGGTGGGCTACATATGGCCAGCGGATCGCTATTTGCCCACCCCTGGCCTATAGTATTGTGGTCGTTTTTGTCTTTGTACGTAAATGTTATACTGTTCATTGTTTTGTGTTATTTTCTATTTGAATAAGGTTATAGGTTCTATTTGAATAAGGTATAGATTCTATTTGAATAAGATTCAGGTATTGTATTGCTAATTGTGTCTTTAACTGTCAATCAATTACATAACACTTTACTTACCTGCTGTGTTATACTGAAAAATATGGATACCCGCAGTAACAACAAGAAATACAACAAAGACGCAAATCAAGCAACTAAGGATTTTGAGAACTGTGAAATGTGGCCTGCACTCTCTCCACAAACCATCTATGGATAAATCTGAGGAGTTGCTGGAAAAACTAAGCCAGCTTAACACAAAAATCTCTAGGCTTGAGTCAACTCCAAACCAAATTTCTAATCTGGCAAGCACACTCAAAACAGTATCTACGGACGTGGAACAGCTGCATAAGGAAATCAAAGGCCTTAGAGAAGAAAATAACTCTCTAAGAGAAAAAAATCAGTCACTGGAGAATAAATAATTTTCCCTGGAATTTGATAGTAATGGTTTGGAACAGTACGGCAGGAGACAAAACTTGGAAATGCAAGGAATACCTATGAGTGACAATGAAAACAATGCTGAGACAGAATGCAAGTTCTAACAATACTCAAAAAAATTGATGAAAATATATCACATCATGATATTGATGTTGCTCACAGAGTTGGAAAATAAAAAGCAAACAAGACCCCCAACATTATTGTTAGATTTGTCTCTAGAAGAACCAGAAACAATATTTATAAAGAAAGAAAGAAATTGAAAAGTAATGCTCCAGGAAAACCTACCTCTGAACGTATTTTCTTCTGATTTAAGAGGTTTTGTCCTCACTGCGTGCTGTCAGTTCAGAGTCAGTAAGTCAGGCAGGTCTGTTTGTTGCACGGCTTGCCCAAGATAGTTACGGGACTGCAGATTAGCAGGGGTGCGTTCGCGGTTTGAGAACCATTTACCAAACCTTCCCAAACCCCGGCCCTCAAGGCCTTTGGCACCGTAGGATTTCCTACATTTGAATAAGTTTTTTTTGGACTAGGTAGGTTTGTTCAAAAATAAAGAGTGTTTACTGATTCTGTAAATTATTGACTGCTTCTGTTGAACTACTGCTTTTCTACTGCATTACTGTTTAGAGTCTGGTGATTCTGTGAATTACTGGACTGCTTCTGCTGGACTATTGCTCTTCCACTTCACTGCTGTTATTATTAACTATTTCTGCTGGGCTACCATTGTGCACGACTGTTAGGCTACCTTTGAAATCTGCAGCTGTTATTGTACCATTGATATATTCCTGCTGATCTGCCCTAGCCTTAAAAAATTGCAAACTGAAATATAACCATGGCGTATAATAGAAGAGGCAAACACAATCCATCAACCCATAGCAATAGCTATAACCACGATATGGAGACAAAACTTGATGAAGGTACAATGATTTCATCTCAGCTACATGAAATGAAGACTGAATTGAAAAAATTAGGTGGCCTAAAACACTTACCCAGCAAATTTGAAAGTTTTCAAAATCAACTTTCTGACATATTAAATGAGATCACCACTATCAGAAGCAATTTGGATCACCTCAAAGAAGAAAATGCTCATCTCAAGAAAAGAAACAGGGATCTTGAAGAAAAAAATGCCAAACTGGACTCTCAACTGAATGAACTAGAACAGTTTGGATGAAGACAAAACTTGGAAATACATGGTATACCAATGCCAGACAATGAAACCAATGCTGAAGTCGAAGACAAGGTGCTGCAAGTTCTCAAAAAAATTGATACAGCTATTACCAAAGATGCTATTGATGTTGTACACAGACTCAGAGGAAAACCTAAAACTGATCAAAACAAAAAGTGTCCTAGTATAATTGGTAGATTCATAGCTAGAAACACCAGGAACAACATATACAGCTCAAGAAAAAAACTGAAATCCGCTGAATTCGATGACCCTCGTATTGATAGAGTTTTTATCAATGAAAATCTTACCAGCCGTAAAAAACACTTACTTGCTCAAGCCAATCAAAAAAGAATGATTTACATTGGAAATATCTGTGGACTAACAATGGGAGGATCCATCTCAGAAAAAATGAAAATGATGCAGTCATTACAATCCAAACAGAGACGACCTGCATCGTATCAAGCAATATGTTTTATGATTCAGGCTTCATGAGACTATCCTGTGGTGGTGAGTTACTATAATGCTTGCTCTTGGCATTCACACTGTTTGCAAATGCTGATCTTATGACATCATTTCTATTACCATCTCACCCAAATGGCTGTAAATGATCAATGTGCTGTTTGCACTTTCCACACTGACTGCAAAATGATGTGCACAATTTGCCAAAACTGGATTCACTCTAGATGCTGTTATGTGACTTATGACAACTTTGCTTTGTGCTTACCTTGTAAAAATAACTGTTTTACTTTTAGTGCAATTTCCAATATTGAGTTGTTGGATTTGTTTCCTTCAACTACAAAAATCACTCCATTTTCACTTGCTGAACCTCATGTACATAACGACTATCCAACGCCCCTGAAATTAACTCTGCCAATAGCAGGTTTTGTAATAAGCTTTCTTACTTCCAATTTAATATACGCAGTTTAGCTAAAAATAAGCATAAAATTTACACTTTTTTTCAATGTGTAATGTCTCACCTGATTTTATAGCAATATCAGAAACCAATTGAAATCAAAGTGTTGTACAAATATACAAATTCCTAAATACAACTTTGTTCATGTTGATTCCTTAACCAATGCTGGAGGTGTTGGCCTGTATGTAAGCAAAAAACTGCAGTATACTGTTAGACAAGACTTGGAATTACCTATAGGTGGATGTGAAAGTCTTTTCATTGAAGTGAAGTCAAATAATGTTAGTGGCAAAAAAATGTGTTGTTGGAGTGATCTATAGACACCCTTCTCCTAACTCACAAGCTTTTCAGCTTGCATTCACAAATCTACTTGAAATCATGCACTCTGAAAAGAGTAATTACATAATTGGAGGCGATATAAATTTAAATTTTTGAAATACCAAATTGACACACACATTACTGATTATTTCCATCCCAAATGTGCCAAAAAATACAGACCAAAAATTCGCTGTTTAAAAAATTTTGACTTGCCATCTTTTCTGGAAGATCTTAACACTGCTCTTTTTGATCTTGACTGTCACAACCAAAACAACAGTGATATCAGCGTCACTTGTAACAATTTTATTCTTATGTTTAACAACATTCTTGACCAGCATGCTCCCCTTAGGTTTGCTTCCAGAAACGAAACTCGTTCCTTCCACAAACCTTGGTTGACCAAAGGTTTGCTAACATCTATCTCTAGAAAGAATGCCTTGTATGAAAAAATGTTGTCAACAAACAACCCATCAATTTCAGCCAAGTACAAATTTTACAGAAACAAAATAACTCATTTCAAAGCATCCGTAAAACAAAATTACTATAGATCAAAATTTAAAAACTTTAGAAATGATGTCAAAAAAACCTGGAAAGTTATTAATGAAAGTATTTCTGCAAAAGAAAAAAAAAAGAAAAATTGGTGCAGGAACCTACAATACTGACCTTACTAATCAAAACCATTGTGAAGAACTAAATATACATTTTTCCAAAAATGGAAAAAATATATCCTCCAAAATTGACCCTCCCCCTGTAACTTTTCATAACTTTCTTATTGAGTCTTTCCCCAATTTGTGTAAATTCCCACCAACCAGTGCTGATGAAATCGGACAAATAATTGCATCACCAAAATGCAAAACAACATCTAACTACTATGACATCCCAGCAAAGTTTTCAAAAATTTCTGCCAGTAGTTTATCCTCATGGTTATCTGAATTTTTTAATAAATGTATAGCAAAAAGTGAGTTTCTCAATCTTCTAAAAATTGCACAAATTACACCCATTCCTAAAATAACTTCTCTCAAATCCCCTAACGATTTTAGGCCAATATCCATACTTCCAACTCTCTCCAAAATTTTTGAAAAAGTAATTTACAGCAGATTGTACTCTTTTGTCACCAGTAATTGTATACTGAGCCCACAACAATATGGCTTCCGTACCAACCGCTCTACTGAATCATTAATTGCTGCCATCTATAATGACATGATCCGTAATAAAGATAACAAATTAATAACCTGTACACTGTTTGCAGACCTAAGCAAAGCCTTTGACTGTGTTGATCACAAAATATTACTTAAAGAAATTGTTTTACTATGGAGTAAAAGGAACACCCCTAAAACTACTTGCTTCTTAATTGGACACCAGGTTTCAGTGTACTAAAATAGCAGATACTAACTCTTCTCTTTTTAATGTAACATGTGGCGTGCCCCAGGGATCTGTTGTTGCTCCTTTACTATTCCTTATATATATTAATGACATTGTGAAAGCCTCCAACTTTAATACCGTTTTATATGCTGATGATATCAATCGGCATATTTCGGGGGAAAAACACGAAATCGTAGAAAAAACAGTTAACCATGAGCTCAAAAAAATCGATCACTGGTTTCGTGTTAACAAATTATCTATCAATTATTCCAAAAGCAATTTCATGCTCATGAACAACCATAAAAATATTAATTTCTCAGTGTCAAATAATCATCACCCAATATCAAAATAAAGCAGCTTAAAATATCTCGGCGTTATACTGGATGATAAACTTAATTGGAAGCCTCAAATTGAAAAGTTGGTAACATAGCTCTCCAAATCACGTGGAATGTTGTTCAAATTATAACACTAACCAACATTTCAGTACTCAAATCTGTTTTCTTCGCTCTTTTTTATTCCTATTTAGCTTACTCAATGCTTAAATGGGGAAGGGCAACAAGACGACTTTACTCCCTTTAATTAGATGGCAAAATAAAGCTGTGAGAACACTTTAATATAACAAAACTAAAACAACTGTACTCTATTCCAAGCACAAAATTTTAGAAATATCTGATTTATTTCAATTGTCAGTTGCCAAATTCATGTACTCCTTTTATAATGGTGGATTACCAAATCACTTTGATAAATACTTTGCTGAGATTGCATCAGTCCACAAATATCAAACAAGACTTGCTTCTCTGCAAAAATATTATTTACCCAGAATGAAAACATCTCTGGGTCAGCTTTCTCTAAAGTATATTGGTCCGAAAATTTGGTCTAACATTCCGGAAAAATTGAAATCATCTTCGCCTTATTCAT
>Ga0210059_1004506_pt1 | contig 22505 bp, 15 predicted proteins | sample Ectturendosymbi2_FD_188042 | JGI IMG/M metagenome (GOLD analysis project Ga0210059, IMG submission 188042) | Ecteinascidia turbinata endosymbiont from Florida, USA - Sample 2 (SPAdes) (version 2) | ecosystem: Host-associated > Tunicates > Ascidians > Unclassified | place: Key West, Florida...
AATTTAGAAGTGAGTTTGGAGAAGACCCTCCTCACACTAACAGCATCAAGAGATGGTTTAAAAAAATTATGGAAACCGGAAGAACACTTGGCGCGAAATTGAGTATCGCCTTGACATATTGAGAGCATCAAATGGAGCACATGTTGAAGTCTACCAATAGCATGAAAAAGCAAATTCTTGAAATATGGCTATTACTTAAACTACTCCAAATTTTTTAATTTCAAACTTTAATAAACAAACTTCACTTTGCAAAAACCTGTATGATTTTATCTACTTTAGTTACTTCGCAATTACATTTTGAAATGTGTGCAGGACTTTATGGACACCCTGTATTATCTAAAATACATTTGGTTCCTGAAGTTATTTTGTCGCCCCAAAAGTTCCCAACTGACTGCCCCCACGCTCAAGCCCGAACTGCACTTTTCCTGTGGCGAAATAACGGGTGTCGCCCCAGCGTGGCATTCCAAGCGTAAAATACTCACCTGGTAACTTTGCATTTGACAAAGCTGATCTGAATAGGAGTGGAACTTCGAAAATTTCCCTTTCGGTTTTGCCCTTTTGACTGTGGAACAGTATGTCTGAAAGCAGAAAAAGCGAGGTGTTTGTGAATGGATTGAACGAAGTCCGCTTCTGCCCGACTGTGACGAATCTTGCTATGACCTCACATACCCTATTGAGCGTATGACAGGCAGCTAAACCGGATCTAGCATAACTCTCCCACACGTGGTAATTGCTTGTTAAGTTTGTATCCACCTGACACATTGCTGACTGAGTCAGCTCATTAGCATGCGGATTGGTGTTGAGCAGGGCGTGTTTCTCGTCGGCACGAAAGCCGTCTGCGGAGTAGGGTGGGCCTTTCGATGCAAATCAATATTTCCGTGAAAACACGCCAGCGAACTAGTAAACTTAACAAGGCGGAGTTATTCGTGATTGCAAGCATGTTTTCTTATCAGGTTCCCACGCTAAGAAAGCCCGACACGGTTTGTTTTGGCTTCGCGGTAGCGGTTGTCCGCGCAAGCATGCCAGGTTAACGCTCAACGCTACCAGCTTCTTTGCGTAACTCCCTTGTCCTTGCTGTGACCTTGAACCAGAAGCGCTATGCCCACGTCATGAAGTTGTTGCGTTGGTAGCTACTGCAGCATTTTCACCCAGAGAGTAAACTCGTCACGTTTCATTACGTGTACAATCTTCATTCATGCAACAAAAATCACGTGTGTTCACAATCGAATCCAAACAGAATAGCATGCTGAAAGCCAAGTACGCACGAGCGTCGAAAGGAATGCCATGGAGGGGCCTTGATCCCATTGGATTTAAAAAATTTAATATTTTCCTATTAACATGTTATTAGAAAACTGTTTTTCTTTCAGTTTCAAGCTGATAAAATGAAGTTTCAACCCTGTTGCCCCTTTGGAATAACTTTTTTAACCATCCCTTGGAAAAATCCACTATCTACCCCTGGAAAAAAATACATTCGATTCCCATGCAAGTATGTGTCGAGTTTTAGCAATTTTTTATAAAGGGTATTTTACGTAAGTTGACGTTGAAGTCAAGGTCATTTTCAAGATGAGCATGCCGGGTAAATGCAGTGCGCAGGAACACTCCAACGCAGAACACGGCTGCAAGGAAAGTTGAACCTCCAGGTTCAACGCCGTTTACCTCCCTTGATCGTTTTTAATTCTTCGAAAAATCATGTAATTTCCAATTGTTTCGAATAAATAATTTGTACCAACATAAAATTAATGGAGGACAACTTTAGTGACCTTATGCTTAATTCAAACCACACTTGATTTGATTCAACTTACATCTTTCTTCACTCGCATGCGGAAGTAATGCATGAAACATCAAAAAGGTGAAGTGATCACAAACACAAACGGTTTTATGGTGTTGTCTGTGAAAGCTAACGTTACCTGTTTTTAAGTGAAAGCAGAAGCATCCCGTTCCTGCTCCCTGCGTGGTGGACAAAATGCTGTTGGTCTTGCGTCGCTGCCCAAACACTGTGTGTAAAATCGTATTTGGCCAACCCAGCTGGAAAAAATGGTTTTAGGCGGGGGAGCGTCGCTTGACCGACAGAAGTGACTTACGTAAAAACGTCACTCGACCGACAAAAGTGAATTACGCAAAAACACCACTTGACCGACAAACCCATCTATAGAATAAAGTAACAAGTCAAGCTGTCACAATGTTTATTTCAAATTTAATGTTCCATTTTTCATGGGACCAAACTTTATTCACTTTTGGAAAAGTTTCCAAACATATGTGTTCAGATTTGCGGTTTAGGTTTAGGGTTTAGGTTTTAGGCCAAAGCAAGGCTACTGCTTGACATGGAACGTTTGAACTGGGTCTCAAACAAACGCCATAAGAAAATTTAACTGCCATATTCCGAATAACAGTGGAAACCATTCGGCACCTTCTATGTTTTTTAATCTGAAAACGCTAATGTGTTTCATTGCGCATGAAAAACTGTAATTGCTGCAGTGGTCACACTGAGTAACAACAAGATTTGCTGCCAGCAGCAGAGATCCGAAATAAAGTTTATCTCGCGCAAAAACTGCTATCGTCTCTTCTATGTAATTTATGTACACTGTAAAGTGTAAGAATAAGCCTATGAGAGGACTTTTTGCAAAAATTACGCAAAATTTGCGATTTGTCACGGATTTTCCAGAAAAGGTCGTCCACTTTTTCGAACCATGATACTGTATCACTCAACATATCATCTCCAAAAGGAAAACTTCATAATTTTTAAAATTTTCACAACTGCTGTAACTCTTTGACTTTCAGAGACTCACAAACGCAGTCCCCGTGGAATCGCGCCACCTTGCTACGTTGGCAATCCCCTGAATACCAGTCAGTAATCATGAGGTACATCTGTTGAATGAGCAACTGGGCGTTAACGTCAAATGTTTTAATACGTTTGGTAAATATTCTATTAGCAATCATAATCACTAATCGACCATTGAAAACGCAAAAAAATTCAAGCTTGTTTTGCCTTTAGGAAACCGAAACTTGCAACCTTGCTTTGGTTCTTTATTTAAAACACAAAAAATAAATCGTCTCTAAAAGAAGTTAACTGTATATTAGCTGTATTTACCGTGAGTTTGAAGTCCGTTGCGCATGCTTAAGCAAATCATCCAAACTGTACCACGTGTTTTGAACCGGCCAAAAAAACACAATCAATGAGAGTTTTCTTTCGACCTGCGAAAAAGCAACAACCGTTCCGCCAGAAATATTTGCCATTGTCACACGTGCCGAGTTGAGCACCAAAACCTCTCCCGGTGTTGCCTGAATTGCGTGAAGAAGGAACAAAAACAAATGGTTGAGTAACGTGATAGATACCTACAATAACTTAGTTGAAATTCACGCAAAAAACACATCGATTGCTACTTCAGCCAATACGTCAGTTCACCTGATTTGATTGAGAATTTTTCGTGTCTTGGAAACTACTGTTTAGCTTGAAGCTGATTAAAGCTGAGCTGGAGTTCAGAACTTTGATGGAAGTGTTGACGAGATCAAACGAATTATTTTTGGCTGAAAAATGATTGCTGAGATGTAATACCCTAAATATTAATAATGTCATGCAAAGTTTCAAAAAGTCCACGCCGTACAAAGAATACCAAGACAAGGAGCTATGGAATATTATGATAAAATTATTTTATGAAAAAATGGAATTATTCAAGTGAAAGCAACTTCGTGAGTAGCTTTCAACCCCGTTCCGCCACTGTCAGCCATCGCAATCGTATTTTGCTCTTGGTTTACTGCATCTGCCAAGGGCGTAGCCAGAAAAAATATTTGGGATGGCAAGATCTGTGAACTCTAATAAATGATTGGCTAGTAATTTATTGGCCTGAGGTTCTAGATGACGAGACAAACTGCTCAACACCTGCCCCGAGATCTAGTACGGCTAAGCAGTGGATTGTAACAACTCGCTCAAACAACGAAGAAGAAATTATTGGCTTTACACTTTCAGGACAATATTTGCTCAACCGCTCAAAATTTGCGGTCCAAAGTTTTGGGGGAACGACTGCGTTCCGCCCCACATAGATTTGCCCCTGGCATCACAACCCATATTCGCCCAGCAGTAACGTCAATACGAACTCGGCGCTATTTCACAAATGCTTGTTATGTCGAATTGCAAGATAAATTTTTTACATTTCATGAGAAGGTTTTTCTCCCTCTGACGATTTAAAGACTATCATGACATATTGCAGAACAATATTCAGGTTTGGCAATATCGGTTTCAAAATGTCACATCAAAGGCTTTTTCCATCGTCATCAACTGTATAGGGTGCTCTGTAGGCAACAACTGTGTAAACGAACAAAAACTTCGTTATCTTGATAGTTTTGACGAAAACCGCTGACTACCATTTGCAGAAGGTGCTTATTTCTTTAGTGCTGGATGCACAAGGTCAGTGGTATACTTTGGATTTTATGAACGTACGATTTGCCAAGTGTTTAGTAACGGTCATCGAGTTTCCCAAGTCGTTAGATGCCACCACGGTTGTGGAACATCCGGCGTACGATTTCCGGACACTGCTTGAAAAATCGCGAAAATTTCTGCAAGACAAAGTTCTCAGCGAGTGCTGCACCTTTTTCATGCGAGACAAAACTACAAACATTAAAATAACTTACAACCTATAGTATCAGTGCTTGGAATATCATCGTCCCAAAATCACATGAATGTGTTGTTGTGCTACATTTTAGACATCGTTGCGCTTAATCTCCAATTATTCTTGCGCTTGCTACAGTATATTTCACTCGTAAAGGATAAATTTTGCTGCAGAACTTAATGAAACAGGGTCTTGATAGCAGAAATTTCGTTGTGAAGCAGTTGTGCATTCTTCAAGAGACTCACCCAGCGCATGATTGGCTGATGTAATATTTGTCAATCGCTATGTTCTTTTCAAAATCATCGACGTCCTGTAAAAAGAGATCGGGCAATTTGTTTGGCGGTTAGACAAAAGTAAAACGCACAAAATAGGAGAAAATCAAAACCGTCACAAAAACTTACATTTTTCCATAATATCAAAAGTTGTTCACCATCTGTCGAAGGTTTTCTGCCAACTACAAAACAATAAATTTCGATTGAAGTGCAAAATATAGTAGTTTGACTTGATATTATTTTCAGTTCTACATATTACCACTCAAAGAAGTACCGGTAATGATTAAAATCTGTTTTGTGTGGGTAGTTCAGAAATGATAAGAACGATCGATGCACCAAATACGTTTCAACAAAATAAAGTCGAATAATCCAAAAACTGTATTCATTTACTAGTGTACGTGTTTGAATATAACAGGTGCAATGAGCGACTTTCAAACTACGTCATGCGTTTGATCTTTTGGTCGCCTTTAGTTTTTTCTTATCACAAAAGCAAATTTCTTGCTTTGAAGGATATCATATTCTGCACACCGTTTATTACAAGTAAGATCAAAGACTTGCAACATAAATATTCGGATAAAAGTATCGGTATTACATAGAAAATTAGTAGAAAAACATTTTTTGACGAGATAAAGCGTCTTCAGACCAGATAAAAAAACAAAAACGTAACTTCTGTCCAACGATATTGGCGACTCTGACGATATCATTTTTTTCGTTTAGATTCTTTGCTGTGGTTCCAGTTCCTATACTTCGCAAAAAAGTCGGACCTGCAGCAAACTTTATTACCAGAAAAGTTATGTCTGCGGTTTTGAGTAACATTTGGTAACACCAATTTTAGGTCATGAATATAACAGCACTGCATTGATGCTTTTTGGAAGCAGCAAAAAATGTTATTTTCTTGCAGCATGCAATAAACCGATGCAAGTATCAACGAATATCATCGTTACCGAACGACAATCTACTTTTCTGCTGCAGTTTCGCAACTTTCCCTGGGTTATCTTTCTCAGTGTTTCCAATTTTTTAAAAGCAAGGGCCTAACAATAAAACTGTCGCAAAATCATGTCACCACATGTATGAAACAATACCTTTTAACCACAGAAGAGACGTCTCTGGTTTCTTTGGTACAATCGAAGCAGTTTTATAAACTTTAGACTGAGAGAACCCGCTCCAAAAACATGTTTGATTGCTAAGGTCCAATACACGTACTCTGATGGCAACCGTATAATTTGGTCTTGCTGCAAGGCTTATACCCTGCGAAAGCATCAACAAAATCAAGCAACAGTAGTATGAAGGCTGTAAGCATCTTTTATTGTATATTTTCAGGCTGCCAATAATTTGTCAAAACTTGTTTCCGTTGATGTAAGTGATCAGACAATACTATTTTGAAACAAGTCACACGTAGAGTATAAAGCAGCGTTTTTATAAGTTTTTTATCACACGTAACTTCCGTATTGATAGCTTTCTCAACATGTGCATATATGCAAACAACCTTTTTTTTACCAAGTTGGGAATATTTCAAACTCAACGCTGCTCAATCGAGCAGCATCAAGAACGAAAAACAAAATTTTACCTTTGAGATCCCCCTAAAATTTTACTAAATTTTCTCTTACATTATTAAGCATGTAAAACATGTAATTCATTTTATTAAAAAAGCTGCTGAAATACGTAATACAGTTGATTTGTTCGAAATCGACAGCTGTTAGGTGAAATATTTTGAGATGAAAACGCTTGCGGCTTTTTAGCAGAAAAATAGGTTACAGTAAGCGCATGCACGTATGAAAACATCAAATTTTCCGAGTGACTGATACAGGAAAATATGCTATTTTCCTCATTTCTGATCAACAGGTAATAAACGTTCAATTTCAAACACGGATGCAACCTCATCCTTTACATTATTGTTTGAGTAATTGTCCGTGATTGTCTCTGCTCCCTTCCAGAATGGCGTGTCTTCCCTGTCTCGTCGGATCTCAAACGCTCTGTTTCCTTTTTTCTTCCAATCGGCCCAAAAAGAATAATGCGGCGTTCGCTCCAAATACGACTTGACATTTTTTGGAGTTGTTTGGGTGTATTGGATCTGAAGCTGTAAACAAATACACAAAAATAATTCGAAGCGTAATTGTAAGCAATTTTGGGGCAATCCCACAAGCAAGTGTGTTGCTTTTTTGTGACAAAATGTTGCTTCACACAGTCATTATATCATCCAGCTTTGCGTAAAATATAAGCTAATGCAGACGCTATAGAAAATTTAAAAGTTCTGCACAAGCAATGAGCATTTATTGGTTCCTTTATCACAAATGATTGGTGAAAGACCATGAGGTCATCTGGTCTACCAACCCTACTGCCTACAATACAACTTTCAGTACTATCATTAGCAGTCATGTGAAAAGAGAACACAGGTGATAAAAAAACAAAGACACATAATATTTGCAGATGAGTGCATGCCTATGTACACATAGTTATCATGATGAGATATATGAATTCATAGTTGTGGGGAGGATAGTTGAAACGTCTTTCGCAAGTTTTGCAAAGTTTTTACATCATATACCTGATATCGAAAACCGTGTAGAAAGGATGGAGCTTTGTTCTCAGTAGTTTTTATTCGAATCTTAAGGTTCACTTTCCGCTTGCCATCAAGCACAGAGCTTATATCGATCATTTTGGGAGAACTCGCTACACCTGCAAAATAATTTTTCTGTTTTTTGTGTGTGTGGTTCAAGCTTACGCTCTCTTTCAGTTTTCCGATCGGGCGCAAGAACTCTTCCACAGGATACACCGAAGTGGTTGAATGAACTGGGTGAGCGAGGGTTGGTACAGCAATCGTGAATCTATCCTGCAGGCATGGGCATCGGAAGGATTTTTTCCAGGGGGTGGGGGCAATAGTAGATTTTTCCAGTGGAGCCAAAAAGATTTTTCCAGGCAAAAGTGGTGAAATTTCATTTTACCAGCTCGAAACTAAAAAATCAACCTTTTGTTGCTAAAACTTTAATAGAACAATATCAAATTTCAAAATCCAGGGTGCCACGGCCTCTCTGCCTCCTTCCAACGCCAAAGCATGCAGGTTGATGATTGCTCACTCATGAAAGCCAAACGAGCGGTGGTCATGATGATTGTGTTTTACAGACCCTTTACACACCCCAAATCACACAGGTACACACTCGCGCCGACACAAGCTCACATGAAACACATTCTCATACAGACACACGCAAAACAACAGACAAAATAGATACACATACATAAAGTCACCCACATACTAACACAAAACGCAAACAAACACATAAAGACACACATCTACATACAAACATAATTACAGACACATGATCACGCATACAGACAGACAAACACACATGCATACAGCTATACACACACAAACACGCATAGAAACACATGTGAAGCCGCTGCATGTTATAGGAAAAGAATCAGAAACCTGGTAAATATCACCTCTGGTCAGTGCCGTAGCAGCCCAACTCTGCCCCCCAAATGCTTACAGAGGCCCTCTAATTGTGATTTCTAAAAGATTTCGTTGTTATGGCACATCTCGAGGCCGAATGGCCTTCACAACAAAATACCAAATTTTTCATTTTGTCTTATTTCACTATTTTTTAGTTCCACATACAGGCACAATTTCGGCAGAACCGTCGCCAGAAAGCCTTCAGTTGGGGAGGTTCATTTTTGTGCAGGAGCTGGACATTCTTAAAATGTGTATTTCATTCATAACACAGCATTTGCAAATTGTGCGGATTAATTATAAAATTATTAAATATTTTCCCGCAAGTACCCATATTAGGCTCGTAGTTTGCAATTAAAGTTTTTTTGAACGAGCTTAAAAAAAGGAATTGGGTTATAATCATTGTCATTTAATGAACGAAGATGATTTAGAGATGTTGTAATGAAATACAAATGTTTAAAAAAAATTTCTAGGAAATCAGAAACAAGCCTATCGTTCAGTTACGACAACACTTTTTCTGAAGAAACAAACCTGAGGTCGGTCAAATCAGTGCGACGCGATGAACGTTTTCTTTCATTAATGCAAATTGATAAACTTTACCATGAGCTTTAAAAGTGACGTTTGCAGCATGCGCATCGTGCTTTTAACTGGTTGAAATACGCATGCATGAAACTTTCTGTTGTCTCGGTTGGTAATCTCCTGGTGCATGGCACATGTTTAGATTAATAACATCTTGTATCTCAAATAGGTTATAATTTTAACAAATGCAGACTAAGGCCTACGTGAACCCAGCATGGTTAACATCCATAATCCACTAACCGCTCTACACTGTTGGGACATGCATAGCAGTGATTGCTAAATAAATTCTTCCAAGTTCTTACCACACTTTTAGCCCAACTGGCTGCCTGATCAACAGGCTTCTAAAATCAGTGTTGCCACTGCTGTTTTTCCCTAGATCTGTTTTTTTTCTGGGGTTCTGGGGCTATATTGAAAATTTGTTTTTATTTCGGTCAATTTTTAGAAAAGTATGTTGTATTACTGTATTTTCTATTCAAGAATACAGTAGTTTCATAGGTATAATGTGCAGAGTCAGTAGCTACTACAGTAACGTGGTTAGGTCTAGCAAAATTGTTTGAAATCTAATGTTTTACGGATGCAGCACTAGGCATAGGTCAGCCCTCTAACCTATCTTTGAAATGTCAGTGGCTGCTTGTGCATGATGCTGGAATGCTTCTTTTGGTTTTGAAGATGCAGTGATTGAGAATCTGTTCATTGTTTTACAGGCACTGTGATAGATATGAATGCAAAATTTGAATGGTAAATAAGAAGCCAAATATTGCAATGAATGCAATGGTTAGGGTAAAAAAAGAAACTGTAAGACCTTGAATGTATCATGTATATGTTTCAATTTGTGCATTTAAATGAAAGTAAGAGAAAACATTAAACGTTTTTTAGAAAAGATCTAACTAACATCTTATGTTACTGCATAGGCCTACATTTGATTTGCTGCTACTTGTAAATTGGCAGTATGTTTAAGAATAGACTTGAACTTGTTAAAAATTTGTGCAAATAATGCATATCACCTTAATTTCTTATGTGCAAGTACCAGCAACGTACATTTCAAAATTGGCTTTACCTTTTTTTAAACACTTTGTATGTATGTTTTTTATTATTTTCTGGGGTTTTTAAATATAAATTCTGTTTTTTTTTCTTCATAGCAGTGTGGCAACACTTTGGTCGTAAGCACCAAAGGTATCTTGCATCTATGTAGCACAAAATACGAGAAGACTACCTGGGCAAGCCATTTTCTCACAACAGTCACCACACAAAATACGTTGATCAAGTGAAATTCCGACTTCGTGACGTATACCAGTGTTGCCCCTGGGGTCAGCCTCGTTAACATCAGATTGTTGCGTTTTTCAACATCAGATAACATCAGATTCGTACGTTACAGTTTGAAAACAGTTTCACGTTAAATACTTCTGTTACCAAAACCTAACAAAGCAGGATAAACCTCATTGAATCCGGAAAAGAGCGAAGAATCGTCATTAAATGGAGAAGTCCGTAATGCGCAACGTAAAACATTAATTTCAACCCAGTGAAGTGAGCTTCTTCAGTTTGGAACGATAACCAAACACACATGAGTGTGAAAAATTGGTGGAAGAAACTTACAAATTATGAAACTAACTTATTTCTATCCTAATAGGAGAGGAAATGTAGGAAAAAAAGCAACAGCCCAGTCAACATCAGATTTGTCGCTGAAACATCAGACACCAGAAATTTCTCTGAAAACATCAGATCTGATGTTAAAATATCAGACGTGGCAAGTGGCAACACTGACGTGTACAACTAGGCATATAAGCTATCTTCACGTCCAACACTCCAAGCAATGAATGCTGATTGCTGACGCTTTACCTTCAAGCCTGAAATAATTTTTTCACCTCACAAATGTATCAAAAATGATCCGGCGATGTTATTCCAGGTTACAGCGGCAGGTACGTCTCTGTCTATAAATTGCAGGACAGAATAGAATACGGGATGTTAAAAACATCACTGACTTCTAGTGTTTCATATTTCAATTTTAGCATTTTGAAGCTTTGGTTTGGGGTTTAGCCCACAAAAGCCCCCGTGGCGACGGGGCTGAATTTCGGACCCCCTGTGACAGCGTGCCCACCAATTGGCGGGTATGGAGGGGGGCTGATACGGTCCTGCCTCTTGTCATAAACGTGTTGTCAGACGCTAGGGGCATTAATGAACAAACGCTTATTTACAAACCTTAGGGATTACACAACTTTGACGAAAAATATCATCTTATATAAAAGTTCTTTCTGGACCCAAAGAGTTTGCGAACAAATTTCGACAGATATCTCCAAGCACACATCTCAAAAAATTAAGCTTACGTCAAGCCACTGTGGCAGCTGTTGTACTGTGCACTGACGGTCAAAAATCCAGATACTCACACAAGCTCTGCTTCGTTACTTTTTTAAAAATTCTATCTCGTGCGCACGGTTCAGATAGCTCTTGATAGCGCACCTCACCACTACGTTTTTTCCATAATTGTGAAGAGAATTTTCTGCTTTATCGTGTTTCGCCATACTTACACTTTTACTATACTGATGCCCGAGCCAGCAACCAGGGGGGACAACGGGGCAATTTCACCCCCTCGAAATTTTCAAAAACATGTCTAATTGTTAAGTACAAAAATAAGTTGCAATCATTTTACTTCCCTCTAAAATAGTGCAATAATAGTACAACAACAAGTTACAATTATTTTATCATTTTGATCCCCCCCGAAACTACCAAGCTGGTCACGGCCATGGTGATGCACAAACATCAGTACAATGGAATATTTACGACGAGTTACGGGACTGTGCGTAATGACAGCGATGTCCACTCAACAGGAAACACGTTTCATACACATTACTTGGTAAAGTTCCGTAAGTGAACGCGGCAGCTTTTCCAAGACTATTTTCAGCAGTAACAGAAATGTTGTACGTGCAGTAGAAAGCCCACTTCTTCTTGTGCTTGGCATATCTGAAAGCTTCGGCGCACCAACTGTCACTGTTATTGGCGATGCAAGATACGAAAGAAAGATCGCTGTGGAATCAAATCCCAAGCTGAGAAAATGGTTACATGGATTTTGGTAAGGTATCTATAGGGATGATCGACTTTGCTATTTTCTAATGTTATTTCTAACGTCGCACGGACAATGTAAGGACCTAGCTTGCTCAGATTCGGGATGGAAAAAATATATGATTTTGTCACTTTAGATGAGCTATTTTTGTCATCAGGAGCTAGGTTTCTGAAGAAACTACAGCTATGACACTGGGCTTTCAAGCGGGACCACACTAAATTAAAGTCGAAAGCGAACTCGTGGCAGGTTTAAATGTGTACCCCAGAGACTTACTACCCGCACATGGCTTACTATTTTTCTCTACCGTTGTTAGTCATTTGACCAAGAGTTAGATTTTAGTTGGGGAAATTTTTCAGCCATTAGCATCAACTAGTTAGATGTTTCAGTCATTTATTTATTTGAGGAAGCGTCTTTTTGATTTTTGAGTAAACACTTATTTCATGAGTCACAGTTTTTTTGTCGCCACTAGTATTCTTGACGTCAGTCAGTTTGTTAAGATGTTATGATTTATGAGCTTGTGTTACGAAAGTTTGATTGTAATCTTGAGTTTGTTTTTTCTCTGCTGTTACTTCAGCCTTACAACTTTTCACCCGTAAGCTTTGCTTGCAATTTTCAGGACTGAGGATGCGTAATTTTACGTGAAATCGATTCCTATTAAAAATTTGCTTATCGGTTCCTTGCTTACACCCATCGTGGAAAGCAAATACTTAAATTAAAGTCGTTGTCACTTAGTCAAGCTACAGCCGCTAGCGCAGGCATCAAAGCCACGTCGCTCTCATAAAACTTCGTGAAATTATCATTTTTGTCTTTTACGGAAGCAGCAACTGCCTAATGGAAGCTTTGGATTGAAATATCAGCTGTCAAAGTATGTTGTAAAAAATATTAAGATGTCCAAGTTGTAATACGCACAATCAGGGGTGTAATGAGGTTAAATGGCGCACGGTGCAAGAAGCAAGTTTGGCGTCCCCATGTTTGAACCTAAGGTCATTCGGGAGCAAGTGTATTGTGTTGAAGAAAGTACTTGCGACATTGTTGTGATTTTGGCGCCTTCCGCAGTGATTCGGCGCCCCAATAGTGATTCGGCACCCGGGGAATTGTGCCCCCATTTCTCCCTTCGTCTCGTCCCTACGCACAGTACAGTTTCAGTCAGCTTGCGAACGCACCCCTGGGGCCCTGGTATATGTTGTCGATGCTGCTCAAGGCAGATAGCCAAAGTGTTATGGCAGAACTTCCAAAGCAAATTGTGTGAAAATACTTCAAACAAATCTTTACCGATATTTCAAAAATGTTCTGCTCGACCAAGATTTCAGATTTTTAGCAGTAAGAAAATCAGTTACAAACCAGTTTGTTGAGTTGTATGTTACATTGTACGCAGTAAGATCTCTGTAGTCTCCATCCCCAATATATTCTGAGTGATCATGTTCCCAACGACAGTAAGACACTTCAAAGTCCTTCAGCAAACAGGAAAAGTTGACCGGAGGTGCAGGAGGGACTGAGATGAAGAAGTACAATATGTATAATACTAGTGGTGTTAAAAGCGCAAGCGCTGGAAAAAAGTGTTCGAAAGAATCGAAAATACAGTAGTCATGCAGGGTCGTCCGTCGAATCAAAAATAGATGCCAGGTTTGCAAGTTCCTTACCTCTTCTTATTCTTTTCTCAATTTTTCTTAGCGAATGCTTTTCATAATTGTGATGGTTGCAAATACGTTGAAATGTAAAACGAGGTCAACAACTAAACTTGCGAAAATTTGATACCTGCCTCACAACTTGCAGACTCTCTAATTGAATTCTTCAGGCTGTGTTAATTATATCCGCAAAAACTATTAATTGTAACACCACGAAAGGAGTACCCATTCTTAAGAGTTTTAGCGCATATAACTCAATAAAATGAGGTATAGTCCAAGGTTTGTCCATATACTGGTTACGTAGCAACTCAAAACGTCTTCAGTGAATCAAGGGAGGCTCTAAAATTGGTGTCTACTCACAAATCACTTGTACGGCAGTTTTTTTGGTCAGTGTAAAAGGCTTAGGACTAGACCAGGGTTACTCAAACGGGGCCCTAGGTCCCCCTTGGGGGCCACGGAGCGGTTCTCTTGAGGCCACGAGCAGAGGCCCTCACTAGGTAGCTTTGCCGTGATATTGCAAAACCCCAAAAAAACTAGACAATGTTTTGAATGTTTCTAGACAATCTTTTCAATGTTCCGCTAGATTCGGCTAAATTTGTTTAGGATCCTGACTACAAGAACGTGGTTTCATTTATGTATCTTTATTTAGTGACGGCAAGTAAAACTACACATCTCCACAGGAAGACGAAGTAGATAGAGAACACAGCACTCAACGAGCACTAAACCAGATACAACAACAAAAAACAAAACAAAAGATACAGTCTTTTCTTGGTATAGTGGGTTATTTCATGTTTCCAAGGCTGAGAAATTTTTCAAAAATTTTGTTAAATTGCAAAAAAGTAGATCCGTCTATAATTGTTACACCTGGTTTGATCAACTGACTTGTGAATACTGTAGGTGGAGTTTGAGATATTTTAAATCAGTTTGGATAGGTGCCTTCATTTATACACCGATTAAAATACGTGTAAGAATTGGTGCTTAAATTGACCTGGACTATTTAGTAAACTTGGTTTTGACTATGCTGCATAGCTTTGGTATCTGAAAGGTTATCAGTTGGATCTCTGAAACTTCTTCTTCTAAAATTTCATGCAAATATAAGGATGAGCAGCAAGGATTTGCATGTTGTGGTGCATATGAAAGCCCAGGAATTTGTTCTGCCAACTTGGACCATATTTCACTGAGACGTGTATTGAATTCATTGGCAATTCCCATAGGCTAAAGAAGTCTCCTGTTATCCTTAGCTAGTGGAGTAACTAAAGATTTGAGCCAGGGGGCAAAACATAGCTGAAAGGGGCCCACTGACCACCATAGGGGACCACTAGCCAATACTCAGAAAAAAGTTAAGAAATGATAGTGAATCCGGTCCGGATGTCGTGGATGTCTATGCTAGCCAAAAAAAAACGAAAACATCTCGAAAACCCCAAAAAACAACAACCTACTGAAAACCAAAAGAATACTGTATATCAAAATTTCAGCTAAAAAGGGCCCAGTTTTTGCATTTAGCTTGCCAGTGGGGAGGCTTGCCCTCCTGGCACTCGTCAATTACACCACGGTCAGTATCTACTATTTTCTGTGGATCTACGTTTGTTTTATTTTTGAGATTTATTAAATTTTTTACATTATCAACTATCAAGCAAGCGCTTTGGATAGTTTATGCTATTAACAATTATTTTTGTCTCATAATAATTTTGTTTAGAAAATTTAATTTACCCTTAAGTGTTTCTGTAATGTTAGTAGATAGCGCATTTGTATTTATTTTTTTATTCCGTCCTGTAGAGAACATCTTGTTTCTCACTTGGATCTGATCATAGATTTGGCATGTTAACCAAGGCTTTCTTAGCAATTGCCTTTTTTCGAGATGCATTGCAAGGAGAACTATGAGCTTCAAGAACATCATGAAAGATTTTGTAAAGCAACTCAAGTTGTGCACTAGTAGAAGTGCAGTTGTCGAAAATTAATCTGGAAGACAGTTGTTCTTGCAAATCTACAACAAACACATCTGCTTTGAAGGACCTCATATTTCTGCTTTTGTAACGATTAAATCTTATGTGGCTTAGTTGATTTAAGAATAATAAATATTTTTAAGTGATCTGATATATCATATACAGATATTCCAGATACAATATCATTCTTATAACCTTCGTTTTAGTACTTTCAGGTTGTACGCAAAAACAGTAGCTTCCGTTCACTGACTTTCACACTCACTTGACTATTACAAGAAAGTACTTTTGTTATTTACAGCTGGGAAAAGGCAGGTCGAGTTTGTTTCATGCGAAACGTTTTTAGTTTCCTGCACAAACAACAGTTCAAACTGTAGGTGGACAGCAAGAACATCTGTACATACAACCAATGTGGATGTACTCGTTATCTTCAATCTCGGTGCAGTTGGTCTCGATCCGCAGTGTACATGGTGCAGCCCGTGGTCGTGGAAACTTTGCCTAGAGACACGTGAGGCACAACGATTTAAGTTGGTTCTCAAGTTTCCTATAAGCGACCTCAACAAAACGTTACACGCAGGAAACTAGCAAAACAACGAGATATATCACATAAACGTGTTCATGAATCAATACTGTTGAGGCACTTGCATTTTCAGGGAACCGTGTGTACAAAACTCGCGTAATCTCCTGGGATAGAGGCATGCGATCATTTGTAGTGAGGTGGAGCTGTTTAAAAGCTGGTATTCAGTTTTATCGAGTGTGGATTAGTGCAAATCTTTTGGTCTTCTTAAAATCTCAGGCAAAGCGAACATCTCGTCATGCTTTTTCTGGGGATTCGGGCATACTTTCGAAACGACTCTGTGTATATATTTTTAGACAAAATTCTTGCAACCTAGTAAAATTCATCGGCGCTATAAATTGCCATGCCATTCAAATTACGTCACGACTCACGAATTTCGTTACAGGTAAGTTATATGTCACCATCCCGAGTGTGGCGAACACGCAAACTCTTTTCATTCTGGTTTCCTCGATGAATCTTTGTGGAGAGTTTGCTTTGAAAAATTATATTGCTGATGGTGCTGCACGCCTTTTTATTGGTGCATATCAGCAAAGAAAATAAAGGCTGTGCCCTTGACGATCGGGCATTAGTGTAGATGTAAGTAGCGTTTTGGAAGATGCTTTGAATGTAAAAATAGGCTGGAACGTTCGACACGAAGCAATTAGCGGCATGCAAAAATAGTCCTTTATTTCGAATTAAATCAACTTATTTTTTATTAACATTTTGTATCGCGATCTTTGATCGGAATTTTGTTGTTCGCATTTGCTGATACATTACGTTTTCTCTTTTTTACAAAATTGAGGGTAGCTTTGCTTTTCCAAACGTTCAGTAGGCTGCAGTTTTCCAGACATACGAAACTTTCGATCTCCGTAAAGAACATAGCTTCAAGTAAGAACTGATATTTTTTGTGAACGATATCGTTTGTGGTAACGATTTGGTCACGGAAGGCGCCAACACGAGTAAATTTATGAACAAATAAGTTGTTTATCATAATGTCGCTGAAATATGTTTGACTTTAAACAAAAAAGGGCCAACACAAATGCCATGGAATTCAAAGCAGAGTTAGAATGCAAATTAAGCAAGAGCTTTTAAACCATCCTCTCACCTTCCTCTTACCTGCCCTAAAACACGATTCACTGCGAAATAAAGCAAAGAGAAGCTTTCACGCGATTGTTTTGTGAAAAATTGTTAAAAACAGCATTGTTAAGAATAGGTAAGGCGTTGCGCAGAAGTGCAACAACTTTCGTGATAAGTTGCACAGAAAACTCGTAGACAGCAGAGGAACAAGCGAGTAAGCTAAGTTCGCGTGTTTACCGTGACCCATTCTCCGGCAGCATTGCGACATGTGGCACTGACAAGTTTCCGTTCTTCAACTGATACGAAGCAAATGATCTGTGAAGGTTGTATGTGTAAGTTTGGGGCGTGTTTTTGTTCAGAATACGGACGACAGGTTTTTGACACGAATCAGAATAAAAGCACTAAATATTAATGTAATTTAATCAAAGTTTAAAAGAGTACAATGGGTAAAAATGCTCTACGCAGATGTTCAGTTGGCTCTGCAGGAAAGGTTTTTTGTTTCGAGATATAGGTGGTATTTATACCCGAGCTTGATGCTTTTAACGCTTGATATACAATAAAGTAAGAGCGGACTCGATATGTTGCGCGGTTGATCTTGGTAAATTTTACTCAAGACAAAGGTAAGGTGATTTTGTGCTTGATTTTGTATTTCGCATTTATTTTGAATATTAGTGCAATTAGAACACCACACCAGCGAACTTTAGTACTCCCGACTTTTGCTTGTATAATATATTTCAATTATATATACATTTAATTTATATATAAATATTCATATTTGTATATGAATAGTGTTTGGAAAAATATCACAAATTCATTTCTTATGCTTCTCAAGGTACTTAAAGTTTCAAAATACAAAACATAAACAACAACGTAACTTGGTTTCATCAAAGAAAGACATAAACGGATCGTCATAGGACAAAAAACCTGACCTTTTTGTTGTTCGCACCTCGAAACACCTGTGAAGCTAGAAAGCTTCGGTCATCTACGTCATGTGCTGCGCTCCTGCCTGGTGCCGTAGTGCTCACACCTGCCTCATTATTCCTGTCATCAACGACGCCTTGCCAACTGTGACTGCTGGATGCCTGCGTCCTACACCAACGTACAATATTCCTATTCTCGCGGGCATATCCAATCTGCTTATCTTCGTCGCGAAGGCGCCACACTGTCTCTAGCACGCCGTGCCATGGAGCCTGGACATCTGCTCCACTCAGCGTTCACCTGTCCGCAGAGTGGGAATGCACGGTGTCTCAAATCGAGACACCCAATTATACCTGCCGCACAACAACCCATCAGTACATTTGACAACAACAGAAATGCAGCGCTGTAGGCGAATCACCGATGGAATTGCGGAGTGGTAGGACAACCCTACAAGACCACGTACTTTCACCCCGACATCGGCACCCATTCTTCTGGAATGGCCCTGCCAAGAACAGTGTGTTTCCGGCTTAACCTCGGCATCGGTGTTGGACGTTTCCGTTCCTGCTTGCACAAATGGGGTATGGGCCTCTTCTGCGGCTTGTGAGTGTGGCGCAGGTGAACAGACCGTTGACCATGTTGTCCTTCACTGTCAAATCTATCGACATCCTTATGGAGTGGATGGTCTGACGGTTCTGGATGACGAGACGAGAGACAATCCAATGGCTGCTCAACACATGCCCCGAGATCTAATGCTGCATATACCAGTGGGTTGAAAGGACTGCTCAAACGATGAAGAAGAATCTTCGTAAATTGATATAACGCAAGAAAGCACTTAGAAGAATCACTTATGAAGTCTGTGAGGAAATCCCTAGCTATTGGACAAGCGCTCGTACCTAATCCAAATAAACTGCACAGGTTTTAATTTAAAAGCGGAGTCGAGGTAAATATACGGATTCTGTGCTTGCATTCGAACTAAGAATAGAAACAAGTTGGGGCACTGTGTGTAATTGAAAATCATAAAAAAATAATGAGTTGGTTGAAAGAGGGGCCACAAGATACCATCAGAATCTTATGAAAGAAAGCTTTATTTGGAGATTTTGTCCAAACTTCTGTACGTTTTAATTGAAAACCCTTGAACCTATCTGGCGGCTTTAAGTAATAAACTAAGGCAAACTTTCGTTAGCTGGCACAAACTGCACTGACAATCGACGATATCCCAGTCTATATCATGTTGTTTATTTATGGACAATTAAGGTTGTGATGCTTGCTTTCTATTTCAACTCTACGAACCTAACCCACTGTGCCCTCCAGCATTGCTTGCAAATTGACAGCATCTTCTTTCTCAACAAATCCATACGTTAAGTTAATAGGAGGTGCCAGATGGGTAAATCATTATAACAATGTGGCATTTGCTGTGTGATTGCAAGTAAAAGTCACGAATCATGCAGAATTGTGAGTTGCGTCGTAATTAGTTGTAGTTCAGTTGCTCTCAACTATCACCTGATCCGTCAGTGTAGTGCTATATTCATATTTTGTGATAAAAGGTTGTTATTTTAAGAAACGATCTTGAACTTACCGACGATTGATTGTTCTTTGTCTTTGACCCTTCCATACGTACCCAGTCTACAATGCTCCAAACAGAAGGCTGTGAATATAAATGAGCTGTAAATATTTGGTGCCAACAGAGACAACTTCAATTAAGCTAGACGTCTGAACTTCTTTATTGAACAAAACTATAATTCTGAAATTTTGCTAAACTATACAAGTGGACGGATTTTCTGTTCCACGATTAAACATAACCGACATTATCATATCACACATTACGAGAAAATAGACCTGCACATTTTGTTTTTGCTAAATGTTCTCTTTTGGTGCTGCTAGGCATTAGAACAGTTTTTTTTAAGGAAAATATTAGGAATCCGGTTTGGATCTGTAGGAACCCGATTTATCTGATTCTAGGGACCCGATTTTCTCTGATTTTAGGGACCCGATGATAATTTTCTCTGATTCTGGGGACCCGATTTGAAATTCTAGGGGCCCCAATCGGGTCCTTAAAACACCTTAAAAAAACCTGCATTAGAACCACCCATAAATTTGTAACGGTTGACTTCGAACATTTCATGTGTGATGTGCGTCACTGCAAATTCTTTCAACGTTGAGCAGATATTTCTTGTTGAAAGTTGTCATAACCGTTCAAAAGGTACAGCAGCAGGGTACGTGCATTTTTTGCGTTCGGCACAAGTGCCTGAAAACGGAAAAATTCAAGTGCAGTTTTACCAATGGCTCACTAATGGTAGAGAATTCACGGCGTACGGTAAGTACATCGGGGGTTACTCATGGACGGATAAAGTTAATTAAGCAGATCATCACTGAGTGTATGGAATATAAGGTTCTTTTTATCTTTCTGAAGTTTACCACATTAGATAAAACTTTACAAATTGGAATAGCTTTTACTTAAAACTGGCTGCATTGCGCATTCAAATACGTCATGTTATTTGAAATTAAGAAGCAGATTAATCGTCCTTAAAAAATCATCCAAACGCTTTTATGTCAATACTCCTCATTTGTGATGAAAGAAGTCTACGTTAGAAACAAAATATAAAACACGGTTTCTCGTTTGCCTTTGTTGTGGAGAAATCTATACTTATTACTTTAGCAAAGTTTTTGTACTTACTTTTATACACTCTTGTGGGAGCTTGTTTCCCTACAGAGTGATTGGAAATCATGTTATAATTACTTTGAAATTCGTGACAGGGCAAAAAAACGATGCTATGGTGCAAGAAGCAATGTGATCGCACCACTTTCAGACGCCATGTATTGCTTCTTTAATTACTTTACTACGAAGACAACTTCAACCTTGATTAAAATGCAGTTTCAAACTTGATAAGCACCGTTTGGAACGGAGTGACACTTGCAAGTCCCGCGAAGTCGTGTTATAAATTACAACACAAAACCAATAAAAACTATGCAAAGATAAACACAGATGTTCTTGAAATGCTCATGGTTTCATTTGAAATGCTTAACATGGTTTCAAAATATGAGAAGAGATTTGCTTAAATAATGGAATTCTGGAATTGCCAAGATAAAGGACTTTTGCTCTTCATTTGTTAATCCGCTTGACAAATACTTTTTCAGAAATCAATTCCGCCTTTCCGAGTCATTTCTCTGCCGTTCAGGCAACATAAATACCTTGAAGGTTTTTCGATTCTTATGTGATGTTTTCGCAATATAGAGCCGTTATGACGCATATAGAAAATGTAGGTTCGGCAGAAACGAACAAATCCGACATTATTGCAATAAGCGTCAAAACTCGTTTCTTTGCCGCAATAGACTTTCGCCAAACTTAAGTGACCTAGAGTTCACTTCAAGTTGAGTTTTACTTGAAAATGTGAATAAATCGCTGAATATAAAATGGAGAGACCTCTCCTATAGCTATATTTTGCCCTCCTCCTATTCTTAACGTTGTTTAAAGTTGAGCGGAGGGCGTATGTTCTTTTATGATCAATTTATCAACAGCTGAATTTGGTCAATGGCCGTTCCACTCGTAAAGGGTTTGCGAGATAAGGTATGGTATTTTTGACACGAGTGTAAAGGTGTCCTGTGATATCATTTTTAAAGATTTGTCTGTGGGTCAAATCGACAGACATATCACCTTATGCCAAAGTTTGTAGGTCCTTTACCTAAGTTTCACGAAGCGGTCTTAACATTTTTTCAGCATTGCTTTTGCTAACTTAAACGTCGTTCGTGCATGTAACATTCCTGGCACGTTACAAGAAAAAATTGCGGTAACAGATAAAGCATTTGCAATTTGGTAAAACTCGGACAAGTATCTAGAAAAATGTGTCAAACGACTGAAAAAAGCTTTAAAAGAATAACAAACTAAAACGCGTTGAAAAATTACCACCACTTCATCTCACGAACTACTTTGAAGATGCAAGCTAGCCATAAGCGACAAATGAAACGTTGATGGTTCATTTGTTTTTCAAAATGTTGATGTTAATTGTTTGTTCTTACCACCAGTTTGTTTAAAGTGTCTGAAACATCGTCGAAAATGTGGCTGTTTGGAGTGCTTAAACCAGTGGTTCTTAACCGGGGGTACACGTACCCCTTGGGGGTACCAAACACCGCAACAGGGGGTACGAAGCACCAACATTTTTAGGTATACACGCCCTGAAAATTTTAAAGATGTGTTGTCGATTGTTGTGAGTGCAGTAAACTTTGTCAGAAGCCAAACCTTGAATCACGGCCTGTTCAGAGTTTTTTGTAACGAAGCTCAACACAATGTTCTTCTTTACTACACGAAAGTGCCATTGCTATCCTGTGTTCGAGTGCTTATTCGTGTTCGTGAGCTGCGCAAAGAAATCGAGCAGTTTCTGAGACACGGAGGTAGTGGCATAGCAGAGCACCTTGAAAATGAGTTCATTATGTCTCTGGCAT
>Ga0210059_1004507_pt1 | contig 22503 bp, 14 predicted proteins | sample Ectturendosymbi2_FD_188042 | JGI IMG/M metagenome (GOLD analysis project Ga0210059, IMG submission 188042) | Ecteinascidia turbinata endosymbiont from Florida, USA - Sample 2 (SPAdes) (version 2) | ecosystem: Host-associated > Tunicates > Ascidians > Unclassified | place: Key West, Florida...
TTACATAGATGGTTTGTATAGAATCGGTCTAAACGTGAGTGGGAATTAGAGGTGTGCCGTGTGAAGGTAGTGCTGGTGGGGTTTTGGGTTCGAAAAGAGTCAATGAGGTTCAAATTTTGGGTCAGGTTCAGTAGGGTCAGAGGTTTTGAGTATGTTTTGACAGGGGCGTGTTTATCTAACTGGGGGTTTTCAACACAATTAAAGTCTCCTGCGAGGATCGTAGGGTGTTGTAGGGGAATGTAAGGGTATAAATTTTCGAAGAATCTATTATTTTGAGTTCTGTTTTGTTTTCCAGAGGGGGCATATACATTTGTTATATGGAGGGTTTGGTTATTCGAGAGAATTTTAACTGTTAGCACTCTACCATTTAGGTCATTTGAAATTTTTTCCATATACAAGTGTTTAGATTTTAATAAAATAGCTACTCCAGAGGTATTGGTATCTTTGGTTGTGGAATGAAAGATTGATTGGCCTAAAGTCCATTCCTTTTGCCAAGTATATTGGTTAAGTATTGAACTGTGGGTTTCTTGAAGAAGAATGATTTGTGCATTATTGGTTCCTAAGAGGTGAAATACCGCGTTGCGTTTTACTTGGTCTAATAGACCGTTTATATTATATGTTGCAATTATAATATCCATTGCGATAGAAAGAGAGACACATATTACATTTGAGGCGTTTCATTAAATACAGAGAAGCCTTTGATACAAAGAAATACTTTTATGCAAACGATAATATTTTTTCGGTTTATATCGAGTGTATGCCGATAGCAGTACCGGCATCGTTGTATACTTGCTTGCAGTTGGCACATATAGTGATCTCACCTTTATTTATAGTATGTAAAAAGCCACAAGACGGTTCGCACATAATTATTGAACGTTCACATTCCGTACAGTTTGGTTCTTTTTTCAAAACTGATAGCTTTTGCCATTGTCCACACAGGCACTTGTAGTACATTTCTCCACATGTGCAGTGGTCGGTGTTTCTTTTTTCAGTTAGACGTTTATTGCAGCATAGGGTAAATTTGTCTGGAGGTGATATTGCTTTTCGGTTTCTTTTCTTTGATTTTCTTTGATTTCGGTTTCTTTTCTTTGACCCACAGTTTTTCCAGTGGTGGGAAATTATCCTTGTCAGCATTTTCAAGTGTTTGTTCCTTATTGGTTTCTGAAGGTACTATAGGAATTTCGGTTGATAGTGTCACATATACAGTTTTCCCTTCTAATTGTTGTTTTTCTTCCTTTTGTTTCCAATAAAGTCGAACTTTAGCCAACTCTGCACAATTCGGTCTTTCATGGCCTTGAGGTTTACAGTATTCGCAATAGGATGGTTGGTTTTCGTATCTAATTTGAGCATATACTCCTCCCAATTGGAGGTAGCGCGGAATGTGTACCATAGTTTGTCTTTTAACAAAAATATGTCTAGTTCCAGTTTGAATTCCATACTGATCGCTTATTACGTTTATCCGTATCACGTCTGCGTATTCCTCAATTGCTTGGCGTATGTCTGAGTCCTTAAATTGCGGAGGTACGCGGTTCATGATAATTTTGATTTCGTTCTCACCGAATCTTGAGACTTCTTTTACTTTTGGAGATAGTGATAATTTTTCTTTTAGTTCGATAGCCGCGTCGCGGCTTCTTGCATGAAAGGTTGCTCGAAGTTCTGGAAGTTGGATTATTGCTAGCAGTTTTGTCTGAAAGTCGAATTTTAGTTTACGAAGTTCTTCATAAACTTCGAAACGTTGTACCGGTGTGACGAATTTTGCTTGTACTTCTACCTGTCTGTCATACCGGTATGGATTTTCGGGTCTTGCATTTTGGGATGTAATAGAACTGTAAGTTGGATTCTGGGCGGGTCTTGTCATTTTGTCGCAAGTCGTTTTATGCTTGTGCAGGGCAAGGTAATAACGAAAGTATAACAGATGAGTAATAACCAAAATGAGAGGACACAGAGGCAGGCAAATATGATAACTGGCTAGAAACAAATTGTGTTTTAGTTGTAAGTAGGTATTTGAGTCAAAAAGTTAGAAACAAAGACCATACCGCACCTTTTCCGCCTCTTCGAACCCAGAGGTACTCGGGTGGGGCACTCTGGGTAAATCCAAATAAGTAAATCCACAAATAATTCAAAAGGGTAATCCACAAAAATGAGTTTCTAAGATCGTATTCTCGTTTTCTTGTGAACTGTCCTGACAAGACACGTGTAGCAGAAAAACAATCAACACTGTTGCAGAAAACAAAGCAAACTGCACTCGCTGTTCTATGCTGCAGCTTTCTTGACTCCCTTCCTTGCCATACTGCGTTGTCGATGTTTTCGCTTCACAGAAAATCTTGTCTTCCACCTTCAATTCCTCTGCAAAATTGTGAAACTGCCAGTTGTTTTTCTCATTTTCTCGCATAAAATGTACAATTTCGAGGACAGTTTTTATAGTACAGTATCTTCATATTTGAAGTATTTGGCTGCAGGATGTTCACGCAATGTATTGGAAAGGAATCTGAAAAGTTAGGATTAAACTTCCCAAGTTTAATTAATCTCATTCGTTTCCTGCCATTTCTGGTGAATATCGAAACAATAGCTTTTGCTTGCAATTTACAGGATTGAAAAATTCGTAATTGAAGCGAAATCGACTTCCTAATAACCCTTTGCAATCAAATCTGCCTGGGTCACCCTTGTGAAGACTTGTTGCAGAAATCCGTCTATTTGCAGTAAGGAAGCTCCTAGAAGGTAGACGTGTGCGCAGTAAAATTTTAAAACAAGGACGGGAGTCTTCTATCTTCGTGAACATTTAAAATGGCCTGCATTAGAAAATTTATTACCTAAGTTACAACATCGCGCCAAAAAGGAAATTCTGTGATACAGCAAGCAGATATTTAGACAATTAGTCAAAAGAAGTCCCTTGAGCTCATAGTTTTCTATCTTTATGTTTCTTGGAAAGATAAAGTAAGAATTTTAGCATAAAAGTTTTTTGCGGCCCGTCAGTGATATTGCACAATTCATTATACGGCCCGTGATGCTAAATGTGTTCCCCACCCTTGTTTTAAACGTTACGAATTTTCAAATACTTATTACTCGCACAAGAGGTTGGCACACATAATCTTGGATATTACGAGAACGTTTTAGGTGTGTTTTTTAATTTATAACTTACCGGCATTGCTTCAAAATCAATCCTCCATGTGAAAACTGAGATTTTTTAATGCAGTTTTTTTCATAGATAACCATGTATCTTTTGGAGCTAGTGGTACTATAAATATGTAAATATGTGCGATAAAGAGTGCAGGTGCGTTTGTTCGCTATTCAATCTATTTAAAAATTGTGCAAAAAGAGAATTCCAGGAGGTCGAATGATCACCGATGACGTCATGCCATAAATTGACCAAGACGTAGGTACTACTTCTAGATCGGACCCTGGACTTCCCCACTATAAAATTCGTTCCGCTGTCCCTACTGGTTCGCCTTCCGTTGAAAAACGTACGAATTTATTAAGTGGCGCATGAGCATTCCGTCCACTGCATTCTCAACATCAACGCCACGAGTCGTTTCTCTCAATGCCACCAAGTCCAACATCTCTTATTTAACACTTTGAGAGCCCACGTACGATATATTCGTACTTCGATTTCGGCCTAAAAAACAGCAGTTTTCGGTTGCCTCACCAACGCCCTAGCTCCTCCGCCGATTGCGCTAGAGAGCTGTTGAATGACTCAAAAGAATCGGCCAGTCTAGTAGATTACACTCGAAAAAAAAGTTTTTGGTTGGGGGGTGCGGATTTTTTGTGACTGACGTCATAAGTGAAGTAGTTTTAGGGTCATTTTGGCACATGCTGCCCGGCCTGGGGCTCAATCGCTAGGCCAAAGTGTTTCGCTGAAGTTTTCATTGGAATCTAGACTCGAGTCCGAGTCTTTTGAGCCTTTGATCGACTTTCTAGCGTTTCTGGTTCAAAAGTTATGATCTAAAATAAACAAACTAATTAATTAACTAATTAGCTAATTAGTCTAATATTTTTACTAACTAACATCATAACTTTTGAACCCGAAACCTCAGCAGGTCATCCAAAATATCAAAAGACTCGGATTGTAGCCTAGTTTCCAGTAAAAACTTCAGCGAAATACTACCACCTAACGGTTGGCGCCCAGGGCCAAGCAAAGTGGGCCAAGGTGGCCTAAAAGTCTTCCACTTATGACGTCACTCACAGCAAACCCGCATCCCCCAAGAAAAAAATGCCCAACATTGCAGCAACATCAGCTTTATTTTTTCACAAGTTACATCCAGAGTATGGGTTTGTAGCACGAGCAATATTCTAAGACACAGCAAGAGAAGCTTAAGTCGTTGTTTTAGATTTCTTGCTAAACACTTTCATAAACTTCTGTTGATTTTTCACTGCAGATTTTAATTCAATTAACTTGCATTTTCTTACTCAGGATTCAAGTTGATAATTACACATTTTTTGTTTTCCTCGTCATATCTTCTTTTCTTGTACTTCGTTGATATCATCTTTTTTGTTGCGCAGTGTTCACTTTCACTAACTTAAGATTATGGTTTACTGATCTCAAATATTTATGAATATTTAATATATTTTCGTGCAGCAGAACCCTTCTTACTTACTCACTTCACTGTTTGTTAAGAAATCGAGTAAACTCTCTGCTAACTGACGGTACGAAATCGTGTGTGTGAACTACCTCCCAGTAGCATCTGTAGGAATGCCTCCTACATGGAATGCTGGCGATTTTCACGCTACAAATGCGACTGCTGTAATTAAATGACCTAAACCAGGGTTTCTCAAACGGGTCCCTCACCTCCTTTGGGGTCATGACACGGTCCTCTGGGGGCCACAAGCAGAGGCCTTCACTAGGTAGCTTTGCCTTGATGTTGCATAATTCAAGTCTCACGATATATCAAGTATTCGCCAGTTAAACTTAGTAGGGGGCCACAGCTCATGAAAGTTTGAGAACCACTGACCTAAACCGATATATTTCAACGGTGGTACAGTTGATTACGCGTGCGCTACCTAATCTGGTTGAGTTCGATTCCTAGTCGGGTTATACCGAAGATTTGAAAAACGTTACATGCGGCCTGTTCAGTCTCGTGCTCGGCGTTGATGGGAGAAATCAAGGAAATGGCTCACACACAGTGCTATCATTAACTCGCCACCAATGCAGTTGCACGTTCATCTCATTATTGCACTAGTTTCAATGAAAACTGACAGAAAAATTCGTTTTGAATTTTATTGCTGGAAAAAACTGCAAAATGCGATTCTGATTTCTCTTTTTATTGCAAAGAAATAGTTTGTTGAATGTCCTCAATATAGCCTATCGCGAGTATACATCGAAATATCGACGTCACTGAAACCAAATTTTACATTTCGCAAAAGCTAAACCTTTTTTTGGTCAGTGGAGCCGAGTTTACTGGGTCCAGAGGTCCGATCTCCCCGAAACATTTAACAACAATGACCATAGCCATGGGTATGCAATACACAGGGCGTCCGTCTGTGAGGCAGAAACCTTTTGTTTCGCTCGATTAACTTTCATTTTTGTTGCTTACTTTCTTTTAAAGAAACAATTTTATAGATTTTATTTATGCTCCCTGTACCCGCAATTTTTTCTTAGCATGACGTATAGCTTGTTTTAATAAGAACCACAAACTGCTGCATTGCAATATATTTAACCGCAAACTATTGTATTACAACATATTATGGGATCGTTGTCTCCGTATATATTTAAGCGAATATTATGCACGCGCTTTGCAGTTTCTGGAATCAGTAAGGCGCGAATAATTAGTAAATAACATGGATTAAAGCTGCGCTTGAGTTTCAAGCTTGCTTCGACTTAAAAATAAGGTATAAAAACGCTGGGAGTGTTTTCGACAGAACGCACGTACGATGACAAAGCAATTGCAACGTACAATCCAAGGTTAAAAGTAGGTAGTACCTTGCGTCCTTAACCAGCCCTAGCTTTCGCCAAATTGTGTTCACTGTAAAATCTCCCGTGGTTTGCAATATCGGGCTTTCAAGTTTCAAGTCAAACTTCGGCCACGTGAAGTCATGACATACGTCTGGGTCGTGTCAGCGCCTTGCCCAACGTTAAGGATGTGATAAATAAGCAAATTCGATTTGAAAACTTTGAGAGCAAAAAATTTTGTCGTTGTTGCTGAAGGTAAAGAACCAATTAAAGATGATCAGAAACAAAACATAACGAACACACAATCTTCAAAGTAAAAATGCACTGTGCTTAGGTGTGCTTTAAAGTACGTTCGCAACTGTCCAAGTTTTAACTAGTGTACAAGCCGCACCAGGCCCGCAGGCGCAGGTTTAAGGTTTGGGGGGGTCAAAGTACATTTTAGGGGACAAAAGTTTTGTTTTTATTATATGTTTAAAATAAAGTTTTCTGGGCACAACAAAATTTGGGGGGCAATGCGCTCCGGTGGCTATCGTCCTGGGTCGCGGTACAAAAAGTTGAAAGCCATTGGTCTATAGAACTAATTTCCAGAGTTCGCACAGACTAAAGCAACGTCAGAGCAGAAAGGAGCGCCAGCGAGAGTAAGACAGAAGTGAAACAAATTTCTGTACGACAATACAACGTTGCATTGTCGTTGATTGCAGCTATAGTGTGTTGAAAATATGCCGAACAGGATCGGTTTGCGCAATGGACGGAAATCATTGCAGCGTCGTTTCAGTTGGAAACCATCTTTAATGACTTCAAGCTTTTCATAACGCGTCAATTTGTTGCTAGAGCATGATTCTCATTTTCCTAAACATGGATTTGAAGTTATATTATCAGAATGTTATCGTTATAAACAGCAGGTGGAGTCCGCTGATACATGCTACATAATCAAAACTTCTAATCAGTACTAGCTGAAATAGTTTTTCCGAGCCGGCGCCAACTATTTTTTAGTGGTACGGCCAAGACCAGTAGAAATCATGGATCCAGGGAACTATTGCTCCCAATGCAAGCGGTTCTTTTGCGACCCTGTGCTCCCTAGAAAAGATTACCTTTTTTAACCATTCATAGTAAGCAATGCCCTGAAAACACTTCTGGCACAGCGCAGTTGCGAAACAAAGTCCAAAATCTCACCTGAACTGACAACTTGAATACAACCGTAAACTAAGCATTTACTGCTTAAAAGGCTATCCATTTCCTTGAAGTTTCAAAAAATTAGAGGGGACATTGCTCTCCACAATTCTAAATCTCAAATTCTGCATACCGTTGCCTATGCAATGCACAGAAACATAATTTTCAGCAATTTTGTCCAAATCAATTGTGTCAACTCGCTCTTTGTGAGCATACAGAGGAAGGTTCTACGTCACGTCAATCATCGCATCGTTTTATCGTCGTTAAGTCATGGTTGTACGAAGACCGCTACAGGAACCCCTAATTTTTTCGTTCCCTCGTCCAAACTTGTGTAGCTTGTTACTGTAGCAAAGTAATCATCTTATATAAAAAATGAACAGCAACCATGCTAAGATTTAGAAACAGGTTAATTGTTATACTGGCAAACAAAAAAATTGGCGTGCGTATTTTCATCCTCCCGGGCCCGAATGTGATGTACAACTTATCCCCTCTCGTATGCCCTGGTTATACGCAAATAAGTTTTACGCGCTTTGGTGCTAAAAAAGACCTCTCTGATGTCGCATTCGCGGCAGGTAAAAACAAAAGTAGACCCAAAACTTTCCAGACGCTGGAAAATACAATACTATTACTCTCAGAGACTGACAGTTTCGACAAAATTTTTATAGCATTGTGAATAGTGAAACTAGTAGCCAACTCGTTGCAAACATCTACAGTGTGGTTTCAAAAAAGGCAGAATTAGCTTACTTCGAGTTCAAGCTTCGAAAGAACGTCTTTTGTAGATTTCCAACCCTGTTTCTGAATCAGGTTTCAACATCCATGCATGAACGATGGATACAACTGCAATGGGCTGTGTATTGGTGGAGTACAGCGAAGAGCAGTTATTTAGGGCTTTCCAAATTCTATCAGTAGTTGTGTGGACACGTTTCTTAAAACTGAAACGTATTGTTGAGTCAGAAAACAGGTTCGGCGATGGTCGTACCGGACGAATAGCTTGCGCCGGCCTTGTTTTTGTGAGATTGCGCACCAAACATTTTATCCGTGAAGTTGGACCTCTTTTGTATGGGAGAGATTATACCGTTCATTTTAGATAGAAGAACATTTCTGGCTCATTCTGATTTATACTTAGCGACGTAACTGGTAACTGTCGGGGGCCAGAGGAGCGAATCAACCCTCTGGCAAGTTAAACGAAAAACCGTCCACCACTTGGCTTATACATTAGAATCGCCCTATAACGTCACCTCAAGGGAACGGAGAAAAAGATCGTTATAGACGAACTGACGTTACAGGCTAAGTCGTCACAGGCGAATGCTACTGTATTGCGGTTGCAGTATTTTTTGGTTTTCAGTAAGTTTGTCTTTTTGCGTGTTTCGGAGTATTTTCCGGTGATTTAGGGTTTTCGTATAGCAATCTACACCCGGTCACCATTATTTCTCAAGTTCTTGTCTGAGTGTTGGCTAGTGGGGCCCCTACAGTGGCCAGGGGGGTCCTTTCAGCTAAGTTCTCGGCATAGGCGTACGGGATGGCATTTCACTGGGGGGAGGCGGAAAAAATTTGCCCTAAAAATAAACGATTTGCCCTGAAACTAACTTTTAGGTTTAATCCGAATTGGGCCTGAAAGCTCTTGTAAATCTGTTCTATATAGTTTAATTCGTTTATAACGGGTTCGTATGTAACGTCGATTCGCCTACAACGTTGCATTTTGTGCGGTCCAGATGGTATCTTCTACATGCATTTCAATTCGCTTATAACTTCAATTCGGCAATAACGTTCTTTATACAACCCGTAGATGTGCCGTTATTAGGCAAATTCTGCAGTTACACTGGTTGTTAACTCAAGTGGGTGAAGTTCCTTGCGTGTTGTATTCTCCCAGACAAGAAGCTTTACGGCAATTGCCTTTACTGGCTGAATATACCGTATTGAAAAATTTTTCACCTTGCCCTGAAAACAGAGTGTGCCGTGAAATTTTCCACTGTATTGAAATATTTTTTATCACTCAGGTTTTTTCAGCAACTTGTGCTTGCCCTGAAAACATAGTTTGCTCTGAATTCACTGTATTGATTGTATATTTTTTTATCATTCAGGATTATTGAGCAACATGCGCTTGCCCTGAAAATTTTCACTGTATTGAAATATTTTTTATCAACAAGGATTTTTGAGCAATTTGCGCTTGCACCTGAAACACAGAGCTGCCCAGAAATTGTTCACTGTATTGAAATATATTATATCATTCAGGATTTTTGAACAACTTGCGCTTGCCCTGAAAACGGAGTTTGCCCTGAATTCACTCTATTGATTATATTTTTTTTAACATTCAGGATTTTTGAGCAACTTGCTTTTGCCCTGAAAAACACGAGTTGCCCTGAAAATTTTCACTGTATTGAAATATTTTTATCATTCAGAATTTTTTAGCAACTTGCGCTTTCCCTGATAGAGTTTGTTCCGAAATTTTTCAAGACGGGGTAGCGGCCGCCTCCCCCGACCCCCGCCTCATACGCCTATGTTCTCGGTCCGGATCAAACCTTCAATTACGCCACTGTTTATAGTTTGACTATCATCAAACGCTGCCGCACATTCGGGCCCGTTGCGACGGAGAGCATTCGGGGGCACGGCCCACCCAAATTTATTTTGTTTCCCACAAACTCTTTGGCACATTTCTATACACAGCATGATTATAGTCATTGTGTCATTGAATTCTATACTCCTGTTGCTAGTTTTTATATCCTTGGCGCAATATTATCGGTATCCTCACAGCGACATGTTGAGTATATTTTGAATCTCAACCCTTCAACAGCGTTTAGCCATCTGGTTTCCACCAAGCCCGTAGCCAGGTTTTATGGTTTGAGAAGGAAAAATACACATTTAAGGGGCAAAATGTTTGTTTTTATTAGATGTTTTCAAAAAACAATATTTTCTGGGCACAAAATTTTGGGAGGCAGAAAAAAATTGGGGGCAATTGCCCCCGAATACCCCCGTGGCTACGGACCTGAATCGCACACTGCCAGGGTGGGGATTAAATGTCCACGTCAACATTGGAAAATTGCCAATTTTTTAATCACAACAGTCGTAAAAACTCCATGATTGTCTCCAAAAAAGATATCTCTTCCATTCCTTTTCATTCCCACTTTTTCTCTTGGAAGGTGCGCGGGGGCAGCAACCCTAGAAGGACTCGAAATATCTCACGGTCAACAGCAATTTCAGATAGTTTCTTAGGCTCATCACGGACAAGTGGCTCGACATTCAGGGCTTCAAGAATTTCACAGTTGCGCACTGTGTCGCAAAGCGTCACACCGTGAATTCTTTGGAAAAATCCCATCTCTGCCGCGTGCACTTGAGGTAATATTCTTTCAGTCAGTAGCCAAGGTTCATAAACATGGCGGAAAATCGGAACAAAGGACGATTTAGAAACTGACAGCTTTGCGATGTTTGTGATTTAACTCCCCCCACGCAGGCACAAACGTATGAGCACAAATACAGTGACTTGAAGGCCAGTAACATGCGAAAATCAACACCGTACTCCCGCAACACTCCCCAAAGCTTTCATGAGAAACCCAATCGCATGCTTTCTCGAGGTAGAAAAAACATGTGTAGCCATTTTTGGCATATTTCCAAGACAGCTCACAATTTTGCTGGAGAGTGAAGACTTGGTCTGTAGTACTACGGCCCAGACGAAAACCGCACTGGTTGTCCTCCAGCTGCGGTTAAATTATTTTGCGACATCTTTTTACAAGACATTTGACATATGCTTTCCCGGAAGTCTGAGATGTATTCCCCGGTGGTTAATGCATTCTTTCCTGTCTCCCTTTCTGATTATAGGGATGATCTCCCCAGTTTGCTAATCTTTCGGCGCCTTTTTTGTAAACGATCACTAATGTGATATTGATGCTCTAACTGTCTGTAGCAAACACGTTTTTTGGTTGATGTCATCTATTTTTTGACCTTTCCAAAAATTGCTTCTGAAACTCGCTGTCAACAAAAAAAACGTCTTAAGTTGCTATTATTTCAATCCATAGTAAAGGAATCCATATAGTTTACAAATTTCAGTACTGTTGGATTGAAACTTGTGTGACGACTGTTGGTAACTAGGAAATGTAGGTGAAAGGTCCAATACTACTCAATTGAAACGTACGTATAAGAACTGTTAGCAATCAGCAGATGTAGGTAAAAGGTTGTAAGAGCCAGGTTCACCGCTTTGCGTCAGGAAAGGTGATATATTTCCCAGCGAATTTGGCAACTAAGTCGGAACCTGAAACCCGGCAACGCACTCCAAAGCAAATAGAGGGGCATATAAACGGCGGTGGCCAGTTGCGCCACACGTAATGGTGTCTTGTAGTTAACGCAAAGGCGACTCGCAAAGACAGCGTGTTTTAATGGTATTTTAATGGCATTCAGCTTGATTTTACCAAACTGATGAAAATAAGTATCGAGAATAGAATATTGAGACGAATTTACTCTTAAAAACTGGGACTTACAAAAGCAGTACTGTATCTGATATTTTGCTGAGAGACTTTTTAGACTTGATTCTGTTTGCAAACTGTAATTATCAACGAAATGCTTGCAACCGACAACATCGCATTTGAATCTGATAGCTCCAGTGATAACTCTGTTAAGGTGAGAATTAAACTTACAATTCTGTGTAATCAAATAATTTTGCTGTTAGTGCCGTACACACGTGTAAGAATGGTATGCCAGCAAAGTTTATAATTTTACGTCTTCCGTTTTCAGTAAAAACGTCCATTTTCTCAGGTTGATGTCGTCGAGCCTGATGGTCTCACCGTTGGGTTCACAAAAAGCAGCATGCCCAGAGGTAGGTCGGGAAAGAAAATCATATGCAGTGCAAAAAAACATTCATATTTACTGGGCCACTATAATATGTTGCCACGAAAACAACGATACTATGCGGTTTTTATGTCAAGCCATACAGGTCTACTACAAAAAGCGCAAACGCTTGTTTTGAGCAGTTTATCAAATCCTTATCGCTTGGAAATGCAGTGTGACATAAACTCCGACATTTGGCTGGTGTGCAGTCGCTTTCACCGTGAAGACAATTGCCGAGATAAGCAACAAAGTTTGCACATATAATTTTGCGTTTGGTTCAAGAAAAACTTGAAAACGATGAAGATTTGCTTCACTTTGTGGGCTATCGGCGAAAAGTAACTGAGATCATTACACAGTTGGCACATAAATTTCTTACTCTTGCAGGGTTGAGAGCGAACCACGAAAGTATCGAGATTTTTAGCGTCAATGGTGAAATGCATGAAAACTCTATAAAAAAGAACCAGGTGCACTTGACTTGGAAGAACTTGAATGTTTCCGTTCCGAGCTCAAAAAGTCTGACTGGAAAACAACAGAGCCCTAAAAAATATATATTAAATGGAGGTGAGTCATTTCAATTGATTGTTAAAAAATTTTTTTTCTAAAATTTTTCCTTATCAGTTCATTTAGGGGTTTTTCTACGATTGAGTTAAAACCATACATGTTGTAATCACGGAGTAAGAATCACGGGTGCGTTCTGCGCACTAGTTTTTGCAAAAAGCGATTAAGATGTAATGGAAGATTAGCAGAACCTTCTTGAGCTCATGATTGTTTTTGCCTGGACAGTGTCCGGCTACGCTGAGCCTGGTACTTTACTCGCCATCATGGGATCGAGCGGAGCTGGCAAGTCAACTCTGCTGAACATCTTGACATGGAGGAACATAACTAACTTGAAAGTGAAGGGTGAGGTGGGTAAAATCTATCAGGTTATGTGTTCCACATATTTACAACGTCAACTACAAATCATAATGTAGCGATGAAGAAATAAAACTGCCAGCTTTGAAAAGTATTTTTAATCCTTCCCACTCAACCGCAGGAGTTACACTTTTTAGAAAAGCTCGGTTTTCTGTAAGCGGCTTTTTCCCAGAACAAATTGACCGCCATGCTTTGCTCCGCTGAGACCTTGAAGGTGATTTGTGAAGAAGACAGGAGCAGAAAAGATCTGACGAACATGCTTTGCTTGTCACAAAAGAATACACTGAAGATAATTTTGTACGATTTATTATTTTGAAATATCGATCAACTAATTAATTTGTCTTGAATGTCCCCTCTTCTTGGTTAATCTTCGGAAATATTTGTCTTTGTAAATTAAAACCTGATTACATTTACATATTAAGCTAGACGTTGTCGGCGCCAGCCCAGATCTTTCACACTCTGACACAGCCATGTTTTCATTCTTAATGCAACTGATTTCCGACTAAAAGCAGGTTTCTATAATATTTATTCCCCTCGTGCCCAATTCCTGTTCTGCTTTAACAAAACAAGCACATAACTTCTCTTTTGCGATAGGTCTTTTCAGTACAGAGACTAGATAAAATGAAAGGGTTTAGTTTTGTCGGTAAAAATCCAATAAGCACATTTATTAATGCAGAAAATTGCTGTTTCAACCATCGTTCGCTGTTTGTTTAACCTGCATAAAAATTAAAAAATCTAGAGATAGAAACTTAACTCCATTTCCATTCAAGATCCTTAAAATGCGATAATGATGCTGTTTGAAAAAATCTTGTTCTTTCGTTTAATCTGTTTCTGAATCAATATTATCTTTATTATCTTCACTGCATCAAATTTGATGAAAAGGATCAGAACGTATTTAATTTCCACTGCTTAAGTTTTTTCAACTAGTCTTTCCTATGTATTTTAAGATGTATCTTCCTGATGCAATTTTTCTAAACACATGTTCAAAGCGAAAAGTGTTCCTTAACCCTTTTTATTTAGTTTATACTTGTAAGATACAAAAAACGAAGCACGCATTTGCTCATGCAGTAACGACTGAAACTTTACAGATTCTGGTCAATGGTGTGCCGCTTGGTCCTGACATTACCAACATATCAGCATATGTGCAGCAGGACGATCTCTTCGTCGGAGCCCTCACGGTGAAAGAGCACCTGATGTTCACTGTAAGTTTAATCAAATCTGGATGCTTGATGTGAACAGTCTTGCGTAATTAATAAACTGTTGCTAAAAGTGTTCTTGCTTTGATTGCCAAACACTTTTGCGAACCACGCTGTGATTTTATAACGTTAGCACCGTTTCCATCAACCGAAATTTGAAAGTTTTTCAATCTGCACGTAAAACTTTTGCATTGGGTCAGAACTTTGCGATCACCTCGGAACATTTCAGGCCACATCGTTTTGCATTTCTTTGCTTTCGCATGAAGTATTTCATTTTGTAAAATTCCAAGCGCCAAGCCTATTCTTGAATATATTCACGAAATAACGTACAGTTTCCTTCTAGGCTATTTGCCTTTTTTTGAGAAAAACACCTGCTCAAAATATTAACTTTATCGAAAACATACAAGAAAGCATTTCAATTAGTTTTAGAATTCCATGTGTATTTTACTGAGCTTTCTGGCAAGGCTCCCCTAACGAATTTCAACGTTCATGTACTTTTCATTTTTTATTTATTTGCTTTAGATCAAACAAAATGACTTGTTTTTCGTTTGACCCTTGTCTACCTAGTAATAGGGTCATTGTTTACTTCATCGCAGCGGATCGACCTCATTGCGTCGTCACACGCTCTTCAAAGACGCAGTTCGTCATTTTTTCGGCTCTTTTTTTCATATTTCACTTTCTCATAAGTGAGTCAACGCAATGCTATTGACAATTCACCGCCCCACCCCTATGTTTTAGTAAACCCAACAACATCAATCAACATAATATTTTCACCTATACACATGGCGGACGTTTCAATGCAGTTGTACTTGTAGCTCGAAACGTATTAATAGAGGAAATATGCAGGATAAATCAACGATTTCTAAGAATTGTACAACTTGCTTGCTCAACGACTACAAGCGTGGCCATCAAGCATGTAGCTGGCGTTAACAAAATGTGGAAGAGCCAATGTTGATGACAAGTAGATGCATGCCTTAGTTAGTATGTGACAAGTTTACTTCGATTCATGAAAGATTCTGGCAAGTATTTTTGATTTGACAAAATTTGCGATAAAACAAAAGACGGAATTTTGGCATGCTGGAATGCAAACTAAATCTTCTTTTGAGAAAAATTGCTTATAGAATGATCAAGCGGAGAAAAATTTTGTTTTTTAACGTACGGAAATACAAAATTGCAGCTTAGTTTTTGAAAACATCGCCTTTCGAAAATTGACTACATTTGTATTCTTTAAGCTTGTTTGGGTTAAGCAACGTTTTCAAAACAGTAATTGCCCAAGTCAATCTAGGAGACACTTTGTGCCTGTTCTGAATGTTCTCCGTTTCTAGCTGAAACTGTTCAGAACTTGTTTATGGCTTGTACAGTTTATTTACTTATTGGTATCTTCTTAATTCTTCCCAAAATTCGTTTTTATTGCTTGCATTGAGCATATTGTTTAAACCAGTGGTTTTCAACCTGGGGTTCGTTTACCTTTTTTCTAAGGTCGCAAGATCTCCTAACAAAATTTTTCATAATTACTTCTCTATTTTATATTTCGTATATGGAACCATTTTTGTCGTAGCCAAGATTATAGGATCACCTGGCAAAAATGATAGCCTACTTTTTTATTCAAAACTGTTTTAAGTGTGATTATGATCATTACAATATTTTGGGTGATATTATCACCATTACAGTACAGAGTACTGTTGCGTTTGGCCAAGCACGGATAACTTTGTGACGTAAGAATATGCTGTGTTTGTAAATAAGATATCTGAATGCGGTAGCCAACTGGGAATTACTCTAATTCTCAATGAGTCGTGCTGTTTAGTGGTTTGTATACGGCACGGGTCTCTCTTAGTGATCCTGCCATGAGCATGAATTTCATAAATGAGTCTTTGCTCAACATTAGCCATTGCGATTCTCTATTGTGCAAACACAACTGCATTCCATAAGCCTGACTGGAAAATTTCGGAAGGGGGTTGTTAGGTTAAATTGGGTTGCAAAATGGATCTCTGCATGAAAAAAGGTTGAAACCACTGGTTTCAATCAGGGGTCTCCAAACTACGGCCCTCGGGCCAAATCCAGTCCGCGAAGCCATTTCATCCGGCTCGCGTAGACATTTCGCCAAGAAGGAAAAACAATATAACAAAGAAAGATTGGTTGATTTGGCAGAATGTAACATTTCCTGAAACAATCACATTGTGTAAGATGTCCGGCTCTCGGACTGTTGAATAATAACTTACGTGGCCCTCGGACAAAAAAGTTTGGAGACCCTGGTTTAAATAATCATTTGTTCATTGTTTGAAGGCTCACTTGCGGATGGACAGTTCGTTGTCGCAGAAAGTCAAAAGCGCGAGAGTGCAGGAGGTCATGAAGCAGATGGGTTTAAAAAAATGCGAGCACGTACAAATCGGAATTCCAGGAATGTCAAAAACTATCTCTGGGGGAGAAATGAAGCGCTTGAGTTTTGCATCGGAGGTAAGCGAAATGGTTTGCAGCCGTTGACGACGGCCTTGACAAGGAAGCCGTTTGCCATTGAGCATGACAAGCAGGCAAAGATGCTGCCGTAGTGGGGTGTGGAGCTACATTCCACACACATTTACGTTAAAGGTGAGTGATGCATACATCCGCACATTCACTACTCCAAAATAAACATTTCCACCTTTGTTTTTGTTATATTTGAGAAATTGAAAAATACATTCATAATGGTTTGGTTTACTGTAAATTTCAAAGCACGAAGCTTTTTTAAAATTTATGTGGATCATCCGTGGGACACTTTTTCTAACTCATCCTATGCCCAGTTGTGACTGCCCCGTTCCATCCTACAGGAGTCCTGCGAAACTAGTTGTACCAACTCCAAGGTACGTTATATCATGTATTGTGCATGTCTAATGTCTAGCCTCTATAGAACGGTAATTAAAACAACCCAAAATACCCAATTCGGGTGGCCAATAAAAATCGGATGAACTTGGCTTTACTTGTCACCAAGCAAAGAGAGCAGCAACCTTACTTTAAGGGACCTCGCATCACTACGCCATGGCACTGAGCCTCCACGTGTTTACTAACTGTACTGTGAGCATGTGCAGTTATAATGCTGTTCGACTTCAGAACATTCCTGCTATAATCTGATCTGCAACTACCAAAGATGGGACATATTTCACTGTACCATCCTATCGGATCCAGGCGCGCATCCAGGGGGGGCGATTGGGGCGATCACCCCACTAAAACTTGCGAAAGTATCTTTTTTCACAATGAATTTGTAAAATTCGAAAAACACCATTTGCAAAATAAGGACATTTGTCGTCCATCGTTTTTTCACAGCAGTGTTGTGAAGTATACCTCAGCTCTCTTACAGTAGCGAAGCTGTTATGAGACTTGGCTACCAAATGATACTGAAATCGCCCCCCCTTTCCTTACTGGTTGGATCCGCCCCTGATGGAATCTCATGGGAATCCCAAATACTTCGGACAATCCTGTGGATTGTACACAAATATGCGCTTCATATCTCCCACTCATACAAAGAAATTAGAGTTTCTGGTGATTGCTCTCGCGGAAGTACATTACAAAGTCTTGAAATTTGCAACCAATCAGAGAGAAAGCTCACAGCAAACTTAGAACCTTCAATTATCGACGATATGTAGAGAAATCCCAGAAAACTCAGCTTTTCCTAACTGTTTGAAATTTGCTGAAACAAGGGAAAAACTTAAAAACACAAATGTTTGCTCACGAGTCCAGCGGATGAATAGAGCAAGGAAACCGACAAAATGACTTCTTATGTTTAGAGCGCCCCTCTGTGGTTGACTCATCACCACATTGCTTGAAGCTAGTCGTTCCAGAATTGCCGTCAGTTTATCGTTTCAGACCTTCTTGGGACTAGCTTTATGGTCACAGCTTGTTTGTGAAACTACAGTTCGCATGCTTTTTGCAAATCTTGCTTCACTTATCCATTAGTTCCCTGGTAAGCCTTTGCGTGCAATTTTCCGAACTGAAAAAGTGCAAATACGTGAAATCGATTTCCTACCAAGATAATGATTGGTTATGCTGACCGATTCCACGGTGTCACCTATGTGGAGACTTATTGCTGGATTGTAAAAAATAAATTTGTTTTCTCGAAGTGCTGTTAACAACCACTTACATGAACTGTTGCAGCTTCTCAACAAACCTGCCATCCTATTTTGTGACGAACCTACATCTGGTCTCGACTCGTTTTTGTCGAAGGTTGTGGTGGAATGCATGAAATCTGTTTCTCAAGAAGGTTTGAGATTTCACAGCCATTCGACTATACTTTTAATATTGAATCGTTACATGAGCTGCAGAAGACCATTGTAAAATAATCAACGCTTATGAAGTCATAAACTTGTTTCAAATCGAATTTTTAGGACCTACGGATTCTTTAAGAACATTTCAAATCACCGTAAGTCATATATCATCACCAAGTCACCAACCATTTTTGTTATTACTTCTTTCTGCTAAAAATTTTGAAAAAATTGTCCACATAAATGTGAATACCTTTTTAGTAAAAAACTTTAGCAACTATTTTTATTATAGAATTATGACTTGTGGAAAAAACAGCACTACAACTTTACCCAGTACATTTGACTGGAATAAAAATGCATTTCTGCATCTAGGCAAAATTATAGATGTACGCATATTCTCGCAGACGAAGCGTAATGTACAGCTCAACGTTTTCAACTTTCTGAAACTTACAAGTAATTTATTTGCGAAGTCCATCAATACTAAAAACTATACACCCGGCCTATATTATCCAAGACTGTAACATTTGACCAATTATGATATAAGCAGTGCCGGATTAACAACAGTAGCAAATGTAGCAATTGCTACGGGCCCAGTGCCGGATTTAACCTATAGGCTATATGGGCTTAAGCCTAGGGCCTCAAGATCCAAGGGGTCCTCCAAAAAATTGTAGTATGCATAGAGCCAATGGCCCGTATAGGTTCATTTAGATTAAACTTCGTCAAAAATTTGTCTTAATTATAAGTATTCACGAAATTTAGTTTTATTCAACTTTCGTGGTGATAACGCCAGAGCCTTCCAACAAGTTTCCATGAATCTCAATATGACGGTTGGTCAAGCCGCATCCCAACTATTTTGTTCATATACTCAAAGCACATTTTGTTTATAAACTCAAAGCATGAATCGTACCCATTGTGACGTGTGACTCTATCAAAAGAACTTGTGGCTGTTCATGTTTGACATGCACCTGATCAGTGGCATAACTGACGGGTGGCAGGGATGCGAGTCACCAGCACCACCCCCTGTCAAGCTAAATGTAAAAACCGGGCCCCTACCTAGCTTGCATTTGGTATTTACTATTCTTTTAGTTTCAGTAGATTGTTGTTTTTTTGCATTTTTCGGAGTGCTTTCCGGTGATTTCGAATTTTTGTATAGCCGTTCAAATACTGCATTTACTATTGTTTCTCAACTATTTTCTGGGTGTTACCCAGTGGGCTCCCGTCAGCCAAGTCTCCCCTTGCTCAAACCTCTAGCTACCTTACTGCACCTGATCAAAGCAAGGTTGTGCTGCAGATAAGAGCTACTGTATGTGTAGGGCTAGCAGCAGTATTCTACAATAAAAGCATAGTTGTTTCTTAGGTGACTGAGCAATACTGTAGTTTTGTCTGCGTTGTATCGCCTAAAGCTCGATTGATATTTTTAGATGTGATTTTCTTCCATTTGAATTTTCTCCAGTAAAGTCATTCAGAAATCAGATTGTTGTTGAGTACTTGCGCAAGTTTGCACTGCTCCCATGTTAACCAAATCAGAAAAGATCTTGATGAGCTTGAACAGCAAGCAAAAGTCCACTTTACCAACTGGCAACCGCAGAACTCTTCCCCAACGAGACCGGGAAACAGCAAAAAATTGACAAAAGCGCATTTGGGTCTGATGCCTTAGATTAATGGTTCTTAGTTTACGCAACCACGTGAAGCCTTATTTCTTAGCTTGATGGTCACTAACTGATCAGGCGAAAGGTTCGTTTCAAGATTCAAAAGAATTAGAAATGATTTAAAAGGCCGCAATATTCCAGGAGGGGTCGTCTACACTAAACATTTGGTACACCAAAACTGACAAACTTAGGTAAACAAATTGTAATGAATAGTTAGATAATTTTTTTATGAAAAAGGCAAGACAAAACCTTTTCAACTGTTTACTGTGGTATGTTCAGCCTTACTTGATTCGATGATTGTAGCTTTTTATTTCTTTATATGTATTTCAATAATGACAACATAATAGAGATGGCACGGGCCGCTAACAGTCCAGTCTTCGGGCCGTCCGCTAAAGTTTTGAAACAATCCGCTAGCAATTTTTTAGCGATGACGTCAGTCCGGGCCGCCACGGGCCGCTGCAGTCTGCTCGCCAAAAATTTTTGGTTTTTGCAAAGTTTCATAATCTAACAACGAATATTGTTTGCTACTGTTCTCTCCATTTTACCGTTCTGACAACGTTCCGTTTCACTTGTTTCCACGCAAATCAGTGAACCATGTTAGGAATCAATCAAAGCAACCAACATTTTCATTTATATTCTGTCGCCGAGGTTTAGGTTTAGGACAAGTATTCCCAAACTTTCTACGGCCATGTACCCCTTCAGGATTTCGTTATATGAGCATGTTCCCCTAAAATTTCTTATGACAAAAAGGCTGAGGAAAATAAAAAAATATATTTACTGTACCAATAAGCATCTACTGATTTTGAAAATAATACTTACTGATGTTGACCTATGTATAAATGCGAGTATTTCGAAATGAATAATATGCAAACATAATTTTTCTCTTCCATTGCTAACCTCAAATGTGCCCTTTCAGATAGGAAAATCTACCCCTAGGGGTACATGCATCCCAGGTTGTGAACCCTTGGTTTGATATTATTTTAGGTTAGGGTTTAAGGCAGGAGTCAACCAACTCCTGCGTCAAACTCAGAGCTGCTTCTTGGTACAGATTCATGCGAAGGTCTACCAGTTTGATACACACACATCTGAAAATAAAAATTTACATGATTTATCTTCATATGATGTTATCATTAAAAATAAAAATTAAAGATATTCATCATTGTAAAGAAACTGATCATGTTTGTGCTATTGTCAGAACAGGCCACGGACAACCCATATGGTCCATACTGGCAACCTGGTTCTGGCGGGCACCATCTTGGTGACCCCTGGTGTTTAGGCTTAGTACATTAGGCTACTAGAAAATGTAGTGCAGCCTGGGTCACCCTTGTCATGTGTTAGTGTCATGTTACAGGCATAGGACAAATAAGTTTTCAAAATTGATTAAAGGCCCCCTGGCGAACCTATGTCATGTATCTATTTTGCCGCCATCTTCACTATTTTGCCACCATCTTGGCGGCAAAATAGATACTGCCTACATTATATTACAGGCCACGGGCCGGTCCGGGTCAGAAAATATGTTGTAGTTTGGCATAAACGGGCCAGGCAGTTTCATGTTAGCTCCGGGCGGGCCGGGCAGCAAAACTGCTGGCTCGTGCCATCTCTACAGCATAAGCGAAATTTAAACCAGTCCAGTAGGCATTGGTGAGCTCAGCCCTTCCAAATTTGAATATGAAACGCCATAAATCAGTAAAGATTTTACCAAATTTTCAAAATGTCAATTCCCCTTGCGCAAAGAAACGCCCTATTCAAGATTTTCTGACGACGGTTCTGGTTTTTATACTTCACATCTTTTCACGTGACAGTTTAGTTGAGTTCGATTCTCACCAGTCTGAAAAAGTAAGAAACACGCGAATCCTGAATCTGACAGTTACAACCCATGTGGATGTGTTTTACGTGAATCATTTTGCTCGTGTGTGAGGCATTTTTGCAGCCGTGGTAAGCGAGTTGCACTGTACTTCTCACGTTGTGCTTCAAAGTCTTTATGCCGCCACACATACCATCTTGGTGCAGTGTGTTTGTTTTTTGAACACAGATAAGAAAAAACAGATGTGATTCTTACAAAAAACGTAGACGATGTGTTCTGTCATATATTTCCATTGTGGCGATTTCGGTTGGTTTGCCTGTGGCAGTTCATAATCCTGTTCCCGCCAGCCAATTAGGATTAGTGCAATTTAACGTTTGTGTAATTTTAACGCTTTTGCGTTAAACACGTTTGTGCAATTTAACGCTTTTGCGACAAATTTGTGCAATTTAGCGCTTTTGCGTTGAAGGCAGCAACAACCGCAGTGATCATGAGCACTCCAGTAATGGTATAGAATTTTTTCTTGAACGGACTTTCACAACGCCATTTTCGCAAATTGATTAACGCTTTCTATTTTTTTCCTTGCAACAATGGGAGAGGGGGCTTCACAAGTGAGTTAGCCTAGGACCTCGCATCAGTTAAATCCGGCCCTGTATGGGCCCCGCGCTTTTGGGGACCCCGCGGTCTTCTGTAATAAATTTTATTTATTACATTATATATAAAAATTTGATCAGACTAAGACGTCAGTATTTTGCTAAATTTGCCATGAGTAGTAAGGGAAGGTTTTCAACTGAACGCTGTCTGTGTCCAGAAATTATCGTTTGATTCTTTTTGTACAGTTACG